>PVMK01120863.1_pt1 | contig 12875 bp, 11 predicted proteins | sample 1853481 | NCBI WGS metagenome assembly PVMK01 (sample SAMN08533507, study PRJNA380276) | Marine sediment metagenome, whole genome shotgun sequencing project.
GCCCTTCCCGGCGGTCGCTCAACTGGGCGACAATTTCAGCGGCAAGAGCGGCCGGATCCATAAGGCCGCCGCCGGCGCGCCAGGCGACCGGGTCAAGATGCGTATTGACCTGCGACAGGTTCGGGGACGGGTATTTTGTCTTTCTCGGCGCGAAGGTTGAAACAGCGGCGATCCCGGCGCCGGCCAATCCTTCGACAATTGCCGGGCAAACGCGGTTCCACGGTGGCGCAAAAACCGGTAGCGCCCGCGGCCCGAACATTTTCTCAATACGCCGCCAGCCGTGGGCCACCTCGCCGAGCATGATCCGTGTTGGCCGGTGCGCGCCGAACTCGGCCTTCTTTTCATCCGCCGGTGCGTGGTTCCGGTGTTGCCAGCCATGCGGTATCGCGAATGCGCGCGCCGCTTGCCGCAATCGTTCCGCCAACGCGTCCTTGGCGGGGCCCGGTATGACGGCCAGATGCAACGGGGCGCCAAAGCCCTCCGCCAGAGCCAGCAACCGGTCGAGCGCCCGTGATGGCGCGATTGCATCGTCGTCACGCCACCAAAGCGGCAGGGCAAGGCCCTGATCGCGCCATTGGTCCAGTTCGGCAACGACGGGTGCAAGCTGCTGCTTCATCGCCGTGCTCTCAGGAGATTGCCGATGATCCGGGCGCTCCCGGCGCCGCCATCGAGTTTCACAGTGCCGGCAACGATCCGGCCGCGCCCGATGGCCGTCGCGGCGGCTTCGGCCAGGTTTTCCGGTGTCAGGTCTTCCTCGGCAATCAATCCGTAGCCATAGCGCTCGCCAAGCGATTGCGCGCGAAGCGATTGTTCGACTTCGCCGCCTTGCGCGAACGGCACGAAAACACCGGGGACGCCGGCCTGCAACCAGTCGAGCGCGGTATTGTAGCCGCACTGGCCGACAGCCGCCGCGCAGCGCGAAAGCATGTCGCGATAATCCCGTCTTGCCGGTTCCGCCATTACGGGCGCATGACCGGCCGCATCGTTGAGCCTAGCGCAAATGCCAGCCGCATCGCCGCCGCCGACAAGCAAGCGCCAGCGCCGCGTTCCACCGACCCGCGCGGCAAGGACCGCGGTCTCGAACAATTTACGCCCGACCGGGCCGCCTCCCGCGGTTACCAGAATCTCGCCGGCGCCGTTCTCGTCAATATCCTTGCCCGGAGCGCGCGCCGCCGCGATAAAGCCGGTGTAGTGGAGCATCGCCGCCAATTTCGCCGTCACCGGCCAGCTTGCCGCAAGCGCGATGACATCGGGGTCCGAATGCACCAGCACGCCGTCGTAATACCGCGCCAGCCGCGCCTCGGTCTGTGCGGCTTTCTCCGGTCTTGAGGGTGGCGCCAGGATATCGCGGATCGAGGACAGAACGAGCGGCGGGCGCGCCATCCTTTTTGCAGCGCCCAGGGCCGTCTCGAACTCCTCGTGCAAGATGCGGCGTCCAAACGGGAATAATTCGGTAATCAGGACCTCTGGCGGGAACTCTTCAAAGGCGCCAAGGATCGACCGGCTTCGTTCCGACATCAGGCGAGCCGTCACCGGATCGCCGGCACTGTCGAGCAGCCGGGTGAAATTGACACCATCGGAGCGGACCGGCGGCAACTGGACCAGGTCGAGGCCTGAAATATCCAAGTGTGTGGCGGGCATGCCGCCGGAAATCACCCGCGCCTCGAAACCGCCAGCCCGGCACGCGGCGGCAAGGGTCAGCGCGCGGCTGAGGTGCCCGGTGCCCAGCAGATGGGTGACGAGGATCGTGAGACGGGTCATTGCCGGTCTTCTTGGATCAGCCGGACAGGTGCGTCCTTAAACGTCAGCGAGCCGTCATCGCCGGCCTCGATTATGTATAAACGATCGCGCTTGACCTGAAACGGCGCCGGGCCGGAAAAATCCCAGCCGGTTGCGCGAGCGAGCAGGACGCGCATGACGCCGATATGACAGACCGCGACAGTGGTGCCTTGCGCCGCCGCAATCCACGGCCTGATCCGTTGCCAAACCATCTTCGGCGTTTCGCCGCCCGGAGGCTGAAAATCCCAGCCCCAGTCTTCGATATGGCGATAGCCGGAACTTGCATCCGCCACCAGATCGGCGCCCAGGAGACCTTGCCACTCTCCCCAGTCCATCTCGATCAGTTCCGGCACGATCCGCGGCGGCCGTCCGCTGACCAGCCGCGCCGTGTCGACTGCCCGGGAAAGCGGGCTTGCGGCCAGGCTCGCTTCCGCCATGTCGTGCGGCAGCCGCAATCGGGCAAGATGGTCGCGGGCCTGCGCGTCCAACGGCTCGTCGGCCTGGCCCTGGATCCGGCCGGCGCGGTTCCACGCCGTATGACCGTGGCGGAGCAGCGCGATGCGGGCACGGGTCAGTGGTCTCGCCTCCCGATCAGCGGATCCAGCCCGGCTTTCAGGCTCGCACGGGCGCCATCGAGCAGATGGTCCGCCGCGATCTGCGCACGCCCCTTGCGGCCGGTTGCAATTCGGGCGTCATCGTCCTTCATCAGCGTCTCGATCGCCCTGGCGAATGCCGGCGGGTCTTGCGGCGCGACGAGCCAGCCGCCATCGCGAACGACATCCCTGACGCCGGGCCGGTCTTCCGCCAAAACCGGACATCCTTGCGCCTGCGCCTCAAGATAGACCATGCCAAACGCCTCGCCGACACCGGGCCACAGAAGCATGTCGGTGCTGGCGAAACGGTCCGCCAACTGCTCCGGCGCAAGTGCTCCCAAAAACATGACCCGGTCGCCGAACGCCGAGAACAGCGATTCAACATCCACCCGCCTCGGCCCATCGCCGATGATCGTCAGTGTCCAGCCATCCGGTTGCACAAGGGCGAGCGCGGCGGCCAGCGCCGTATAGGAGTCGAGCTTGTCGCCGGCGCGAAACATCGCGCAGGCAAGAAACCGGATCGGGCCGCCATCGGCGCGGGCGTTCCCGGCAGCGCCCAGGGCTTGCCGGTTCAGGAATGGCCTGAGCCTGATCAGGCTCTGCCGCGGCCGGCGATGGCGCTCCAGCGCCTCCCGGTCGCGTTCCGTCATGAAAAAAATAACATCGGCGGCATCGCAAGCCGATTCCGCGGCCGTGGCAAACCTTGCATACGGCCCTGTCAGGCGCTTGGCCGCGCGTGTCGCCTCAACCAGCACATACGGGATGGCCCAATGACGCGACATGGCCGGGCCGAGGAGATCGGGCGCCTTGTAGTAGGAGTGGTAGGTGAGCCACAGCGCGGGCGGTTCTTCCCCGGCAAGCCGCTCCCTTTCAGCTAGCGCGGCATGAAAAATCTCATCCTGCCGGGATTCGTCGCCCTTGCCCTCGCGGGTTTGCAATTGGCTGATGAGCCGCACCGAGCCGAGCCCGAGCCCGCCCAGCGCCGCCATCAGGGCGCGCGCCATGGTCCGGTCGCCCGATGGCACGGGGTCGGTCGGCGGCTTCATCGGGGCATAAAACGCGATGCCGGCCATTGCGGTTCCGTTCCTAGGCGAGCGCTGAACGCAATCGCGCGGCAAGTTTTTCGATGCCACGATCCATGCCAAAATCGGCGACAAGCCTTGCGCGGGCGGCCTTCGCCATCGCCGCCCGTCCTTCGGGATCGCCGATTATCCCGGCCAGCGCTTGCGATAATTTTCCTGCATCCGGCTCGACCAGAACGCCATGCTTGCCGTTTTCGATAAATTCAGGAATTGCGGAAACATTCGTTGCCACGATCGGCAGATCCTGGCTGGCCGCCTCCATCAGCACATTCGGCAGGCCATCGCGGTCACCATCCCTTGCGATCCGGCTTGGCAGCACGAAAATGTCCGCCGCGCGCAACGCCGCAATCACCTCGCCCTGATCGCAAGCGCCGCGCCATTCGATGCGATCGGCGACCCCGAGCCTGTGCGCCTGCCCCGATAGCGAAGACGACAGTTCGCCGCCGCCGATATGCGTCAATCGCCAGTTCAGCGAGGATGACAGCGCCGCCAGCGCGGCAAGAAGCAGGTCATAGCCTTTTTTCTCCACCAGCCGCCCGATGGAGACAAGATTGACCGATTCGCCCGTGCCATCGCGCCAGGGCCGAAGCGGCGGCGGATCGGGAAAACGGGCAAGATCGAGGCCGTGATAGACAAGGTCCAGCCGTGAGGGATCGGGAGATCGATCGCGCAGATGCGCCGCCCCGAGCGCTGTGCAGGTCACGCCGAATTCAGCGTCCGACAGCTTCTCGCGTTTCTCCCATTCAGGCGATGTCCAGATGTCCTTGGCGTGAGCGGAAAAACCCCAGCGGATGCCCCGTAATTGGCTCGCATAGCGCGTCACCGAAGACGGTGTGTGCAGGAAGTGGGCGTAAAAAAACTGCAACCCGGAAGGCGCCTCGCGCGCCAGCACCATGGCCTGACCGAAACGGCGTATGCGATTTGGCGTCGGATCTCTCAAAATATCCCGCAGCCAGGCCTTCAAAGCCGTGCCGAAACCGGGCAGGCGGGAAGCGTGCGCCGTGGCTTTCAGCACGCGCAACGGCTCCTGGTAAAGATATTCGGGCAGATAGCGGACCGGGGCCTGCAACGCATCGTGAAGGGCGTGGCGTTTTTTGTCGGTCGGCCGGCGCATTGACCAGACTTCGAAGCCGATGCCGCGTTGCTCGAGCGCCACAAATTCCTGGGCGATGAAGGTTTCGGAAAGACGCGGCCATCCCTTCACGACGATTGCAAGCTTTTTGGGCGAGGATATTGCCTCGTTCATCGGTACGCATTCACACTGAGAATGGGTTTTGCCAAGGCGATGATCTTATCCAGCCCGTCCAGCATTCCGGGGCGGGCGTGGCTCGATGGCAGAGGCTGGCGAACGAGGCCGCGGATCGCCTCTGCCATCACTTCAGGTCCGTCGCCGTCGCGTTGGCGGTCGAGCATTTTGACCAGCCCCAATTTTTCCGCGGCGGACGCCCGGATATATTGCTCCATGCGCGGCCTTCGGCGCGGGGCGATGATCGCCCGGCAGTCAAATGACAGGATTTCGCAGAACGTATTGTAGCCGCCCATCGCGACCACTCCTTGCGCGTCCCGCATCAAGGCTTCGATGCGCGAATCAAAACCGATCGCCGAGACGCGCGGCCCCAGGGCGGCGACACGCTGTTCGAATTCCAGGCGTTTTTCACCATTCAAAAACGGCCCATAGACAATCAGCGCGTCAGGCCGCAGCGCCGGGTCGGTCTCATAGGCTTTCAGTGTCCACTCGACCAGGGCCTCTCCATCTCCACCGCCACCGGGTGTCACAAGAACATAAGGCCGTTCCGGCCGCAACGCCGGCGATTCCTCCGGCACTGTGCGGCGCAGATAGCCCGTATAGTGCACCCGGCCCCTTAGATCGGCCGAAATATCAAGGCCCTGCAGCGGGTCATAGACGCTCTCGTCTCCATAGACCCAAATCTGGTCGTAAAATTTTTCGGCCGCCTCCAATGCTCCCTTGCGCTCCCATTCCGGTCCCACGGCATCGGGCGCGTCCAGAATATCACGAATGCCAAGCACCAATTTGGCCCGGCCGGCGTCCTTCATGATTTCAAGCGTCTTCATCAACTCGCCGCGAAATCCGGTCGGTTCCTTGTCGACGATGATCAAGTCAGGGTCGAAGTCCGACGTGGCGGCCTCGATGACACTGGCGCGAAGGGTGGTCGTCTGCTCGATACCCATGCTCAGGGATTCAGACACATATTGGCCTTCAGGCGTTTTCACCACACCTGGCATGCGGATGTGGTCGACGCCGGGCGGAAAGGTGAAGCGGCCGGCAACGGGCGACCCGGTCAGGATCAGCGCCGACAATCCGTCGAATGACGACGCAAGCGCCTCCGCGATGGCGCGCGAGCGCCGCAGATGACCCAACCCGAAGGTGTCGTGGCTGTAGAGGAGTACGCGCGGGAGGCGGCGGCTCCGCTGATTTCCGTCACGCATACATTGATCCCGCACTCGCCGCCGCCGCCGCGCATCGTCTTGTTACTTGCCGATGCCCGATTGACCAATAGACGCCCGCAATCGGTTTGTGAATACCCACGACCGGTGGCTTTTTTTCACACCAATGCCGGGCGCCGGTTGCTATCACCTGTCGGGTTGAATACGGCGGGCCGGGGACATGGCTTGCGTTTGCGGGCGTGGTCAAATCTGCTTCATTGCGATTCACGGGAGTTTTGATGAGCAACGCGAAAACCGAGGCCGACAGGATCGCCGCGTCGGGACGGACGCCGCAAGAGCATGCGGAGATAGCCCGCGCCCTTGAATCAGACCCGAAAGGGGAGCGGTCGATCACGCTTGATTTTGAGAACGGCAGTTTTGAGGGCTGGAGCGTTCGGCGCCTTCCGCGGCCAGGTTCGGCGACAATCCAGAGCCAGATCGTTCGCATCGGCACCAGGGCCTGCCGTTTCGAAATCGACAAGGGCGACTATGTTTCGCAAGGCGCGCGGGCCGAATTGCGCGACTGGTACAACGCGCCGCTGGAAGCCGAAACCTGGTATGGGTTTTCCACGTATCTGCCACGCAGTTTCGTCCCGCCGAAGGGTGTCGGTGTGGTTCTTGCGCAATGGCATGACCAGGCCGAACTGGGCGATCCTTCCGGCAAGCCGCCGCTCGCGATCCGCTATCTCGACGGCGTGCTGCGCGTAACCGGGGCCTTCTCGCAAGTGGCATCGGACGATCCTGACCAGCTTCATGTATTTCACGAAATTCCCGATTGTCCGCATGATGTCTGGCTCGATTTCATATTCCGCATCCATTGGTCGAACACCGGAGCTTCCCGCGTTCACGCCTTTGCCGGCGGAAAATCCCTGTTCCGGTTTGAAGGCCCGCTCGGCTACCGCAACCAGAAAAAAGGGCCGTATTTCAAGCTTGGCGTCTATGCCAGCGGCGAGATCGATGAGCCGCTTGTCGTCTATCATGACAATTACAGCCGTGGCGCCAGCTATGAAGACGTCGATCCCGGTGTTCTTCACACAGGATCGGACGATCGATCATGACACCGGCACATCCTGACCGCTCCGTCGCCATTGTATCCCTGTCCGGCACCCATGGTGATCCCGCCTCCCGCAACGGCGCCTTTGAAACGGTCCGGTTTTTGCACCTGCCCGATGGCGATGCTCTTGACCCGCCGGCGGCGCGCCTTGCGGCTGCGGTGCTTGCGCAAGAGGCCGGTTGCGGCTGGATGATCGCGCTGCAGGCCGGCGAGGCCCTGGCGATCGACGCCCTTGAACTCGTCGCTCCGGCCCTTGACCTGTTTGACGCGATATTCGGCGCCGCGCATGTGCGGGGAAGCCGGGAGGCCATTGCAAGGCCGAGCCGGCTCGCTTTCGACAGCGCCGACCGTCTGCCGCATGCCCTGTTGAACTGGTGGGTGCCCGACAGCCATCTTGTGCGAACCGAGCTGGCGGTGCGGACCCTGACCGATGTCGCCGCCCGTGGCGCGGACAACTGGTCGATCCGCTATCTGTTCGATATCTGGGCGAATGCGCGCTGCCTGAAGTCCGCCCAGGCCATGCTGGTCCTGGATGAGGCGCCGGCGCCGCGCAATGCTGGCGAAAGACAGGATATCATCCGGTGGCTGGCCGAAGAGCCGGTGTTCATGCCGGTCGTTCATGGCGATACCATCTATCACTTGCCCTATACCGGACAAAATGCCGGCATTGAGCGTGAGCAGACCCGCGGCCTGTTTTTCGAGGCTTTCGAACTTGAAGAATTGCGCAAGCGGGTCCGGCCGGGCGCGCAGATTGTCGATGTTGGCGCCAATACCGGCAATCACACGATCTTTTTCGCCGGTCCCATGAAAGCGGAAAAGGTGACGCCGCTGGAACCGCTGCCAGACGCCGCCACGGCGCTGCGCGGCAGCGTCTTGCGCAATGGTCTTGCCAATGTCGATCTGTCGCGGCTGGGTATTGGCGTGGCCGATCGCGCCGGCCGCGCGCGGCTGGTTTTTTCCGAACGCGGCGGGCTTGGCGCAACAAGCCTGGCGCCCGATCCGTCCGGCGATATCGCCATCGACACGCTCGACGCCATCATAACCGGGCCGGTCGAATTCCTGAAAATCGACGTCGAGGGGATGGAAATGAGCGTTCTGGCCGGCGCTGAAGGGGTTATCGGGCGCTCCAGGCCATTGATATATATCGAGATTGCCAATGAGAATACGCCGGCGTTCAGCGCCTGGTTGCAAAACTCCAGATATCGGGTGGAGCGCATCTTCACCGACAAGCAGCACGCGAATTACCTGATCGCGCCACGCGAAGCCGATACCAGGGCATGAGGCCGGGATATCCCCGAACATGGCAACGCTGAGCGACCTCAGACAGGAACTGGACCAATGGTCCGATGCCGGCCTTGAAGCGAGGGTGTGGTGGCGCGATGACGATGCCGGGACGGACGGCCCGCAATTGGACCGGTTGCTCGAAGTCGCAACGGCGGCCGGTGCAATCGTGCATCTGGCCGCAATACCGGAACATCTGACCGAGGCCGGGCAAGCCCGCATCCTGGCAACCGATTGCGCCTGGGTAATTCAGCATGGGTTTTCCCATATCGATCATGCGCCGCGCGGCGAGGGATCCTGGGAACTCGGGAGCCATCGGCCGGTTCCGGTCATCCTTGGCGAACTGGCCGAGGGCAAGGCGCGTCTGGAACGCGCGTTCGGCGACCGGTTTCTCCCGGTCGTCACGCCGCCCTGGGGCCGGATCGCGCCGGAAGTCGCCGAACGCCTGCCTGACATCGGCGTGCGCTGCGTTTCGCTGACAACGCCGCGTCCGGGCAAATTCCGGGCGCCGAACCTGCTCGAAATATCGACCTGTTGCGACCCGATCAACTGGCGCGGCGGGGCGCATTTCGCCGGTTCAAAAAAAGCCACGCGGCATTTCGTCGAGCATTTGCGCCGCCGCCGGCAATGCCACTTGTCGCAAACCGGCGAGAGCGAGGAACCGTCCGGTCTTCTTACCCACCATCTCGACCACGATGCGGAAATCTGGGCTTATGTCGAAACGCTGGTGAGGGCGCTGTCCGGCCACCCGGCGGTGCGGTGGGTGGTCCTGAGCGAATATTGGGAGAATTGAGGCCATGTCGCTGACCATTCGCCGCGCCTATGAGGATGAGCGCGCCGCGGTTGCGGAATTTTTTCACACGCTGATGAACCCGAATGTCCCGCTTGCACTGTGGAACGACCTGCTCGATCAGCGCTGGACCACGTCGCCGGCTTCCTGCGCGGTGATTGCCGAGGAAAATGGCAGGATCGCCGGCGCGCTTACGACGGTTCATGCCGATCGCATAATCGATGGCCGCGCCGTCAGGACCTGCAATCTGTCGGGCATGTACATCGAGGAATCCCGCCGCGGCGTCGGCCTTGGACGGCGCATGGCGGTCGAGGCACTGGCCGATCCCGGTGTCGAGTTTACCGCCTATTCAACCAATGCGGGATCGTCCGCTACCGTGATGAGCGCCGGGATGAGGGCGCTTGACCGGCATCGCCATGTCTGGTTCTCCGGCAAGGAAGTTCTTGCCGGGCCATCGGGAGAAATGGCGATCGAGGTATTGCGTGACCGCGACGGCGTCACCGCCCTACTGGACGCGTCTTTGCGGCAAATCCTTGAAGATCATGCGGGAATGAACATCCACCCCGTGGCCTTTCAGGCGCGCGACGGCGAGGTTTGTCTGGCGGTGTTCATGATCAAGGTGAAGGGCGAGGATGTCACCTATTACGATGCGCTTTATATTTCCAACCTGGCGCTCTTTGCAAAGCATGCGCGTGCATTGGCGGCGGCTCTGCTGCCAGTGGGCGACGCATTGATGGCGGTAGACAGCCGCTTCATGGACGGGCTCGATGCATGTCCGGATGCGACATGGGAAATTCGAATACCGCGCGCCGGCCTTCTGACCGGTCTTGCGGCTTCCAAGGCCGATATTCTGTATTCGGAAATTCCGCTTTTCGATCTGAAACTCGACTGATCGGATTCTAGTCCGCTCTGCGCAAGGCAAGCGCCCAGCTGCTGTGCTGGTGCCTGTATTCCCGGTAGCTGGGATGCGGCGGCTCCCACCAGGTAAGCTCCTCGATTTCCACAACCTTGAAGCCTGAGCGCATGGCCAGTTCCCGCGCGGCGTCCTCGGTGTAGAAGCGGAAGAACCACTTGTCGCGGAACCAGTAGGATCCGTCCTCGTTTCTGCGCATCCGCTCGTCCTGAAGGACCGAATCGCGCTCCGTAAACACGGTGACGACCGCCGTGCCGCCGGCCGATGTAATGCGGCGTATCTCGCGCATCGCGTCCTCGGCATCGGGCAGATGTCCCAGCAAATCGCAGCAAAACACGTTTTCAAATGCACCGTCGGAAAAAGGCGTCTGGAAGGCATCGGCCTTCATTGTGACGACATTGGCCAGATTTTGCGCCCGCCTTCGCGTTTCGCAGATGCCCAGTGCGCGCTCCGAGGAATCCGCCGCGACAACAGGTCCGAGTTCGGAAAGAGCCTGAACGTTCTTTCCATCGCCACAGGGCAGATCGAGGATCGCGGCGTTCGCGGTAAAGAAGCGCCGGGCAAAGTCGACGACGGGAACGACTTCATCGGGCCACAGGCGTTCGTTATCGCGGGCCGGATAGGAGGCGTCCCACGTTTGTTCAAGCAATTTGCTGTTGCCCATCGCAATGACTTCCAAATGAACCGGGCCAATGAACCGGGCGACCGGACTCGGAGAATACCGCGCCTGTACGCGCGTTGCCGCTGTTTCACATCATGATATGGTGCCGCGCAACGAAAATGTCACGATTGGCGCCGGAATATTCCGCAGAAACCGTTGCCGGTCGTGAGTGAAGGCATTTGCCGCCGGCGGGCAGGTGCGACGCATTATCTTGCTCATCAAGATTTTTTACCCGCGCGATCCCCGGTTGGGCCATGATTTGAAGCGCACTTGGCCTCGTTTCAACCGATAGGCATTGTGTCAATCTGGAAGGCTGGGACAGAATGACAAAAAACCATTAGTGTCCGGTCCCCTCGGGCCGTCCGCGTGAAGTCGTTAATTGATCGGGCTTAATTGTCAGGCAGACTTCTCCAGGCCCGCAGGAAGACGCTGGGATTCACAGGCAATATCCAATGGACGGAACAACGATTCTGATTTCGATTCTTGGCGGCGTGACGCTCCTGTTATGGGGATGCCGGATGATTCGGACCGGCGTGATGCGGGCCTTCGGGGCGGGTCTTCAGAAGTTCCTGGGCGGGGGATCGACCAGCCGCTGGCGTTCCGTCCTGGCCGGCACGGTCGTTGGCGTGGCCTTGCAGAGTTCAACCGCCATGGCGCTGCTTGTCAGTCCGTTTGTCAGCCACGGCGCGATCGCTTTGTCAGTCGCGCTGGCCATCATGCTTGGCGCCGATCTGGGTTCGGCGATCGCCGCCGGCATATTTTCCACCGGCATCTCCGCCGCCTGGCCGATTCTGGCGTTTGGCGGCTATGTCCTGCATGCCACCTATGAAGGCCGCCGCATCCGCGTGCAAAACGCCGGCCGCATTCTGCTTGGGCTGGGGCTGCTGTTTCTCGGATTGCGCACGATCGGGTCGGCTGCCAGGGATCTCTCCGCCAGCCCGATCATTTCGGCGGTCATCGAAGCGGCCTCCAGCGAACCCCTGCTTGCCGTTCTTGCCGGCGCGATCATGACATGGGCGGCCTATTCCAGCATTGCGATCATTCTTCTGATCGTCGCGCTGGCGACCTCAGCCGGTCTTGCCGCCGATCAGTTGCTGCCGCTGATACTGGGCGTCAATCTTGGCGCGGCGCTTCCGGCCGTGAGCACCACCATTTCCGAGCGGCCCGCAGTCCGCCGGGTGCCGCTGGGAAATCTGATCTTCCGCATTTGCGGCGTTGCGGCCGCATTGCCGCTTCTGGACCTGGCGATACCGTTCTTTAATGACCTCAGCGACGATCCCGGGCGGCAGATCATCCTCGCCCATCTGGCCTTCAACACGGCGCTCTGCATCGTGTTTGCCGGCCTGACCGCGCCGGTCGCATGGCTTACCGGGAAGATTATGCCCGACAAGGCCGGCGACGACGTGACGCCTGGCCCGCGGCACCTGGATGCCGCATTGCTGCAGACACCCAGCGGCGCGCTGGGAGCGGCCGCCCGCGAAACGCTTCGCGTCGGCGATATCATTGAAGACATGCTGTCAAAAACGATGAGCGTTTTTGAGAACGACGATCCGATTCTGCGCCAGGCGGTTGAAGCGGCCGATGACGACGTCGATGTACTGCATGAAGCGATCAAGCTCTATTTGACCCGCCTGATGCGCGAAGAACTCATTGACGAAGACAGCCAGCGGGCCGTGGACATCATCACCTATGCGATAAACCTGGAGCATGTCGGGGATATCATCGATAAGAATCTGATGGAACTGGCCAACAAGAAGCACCGGCTGAGGCTGCAATTTTCAGAACAGGGGCTTGACGATATCCGCGCAATGCATGCGCGCGTCATGGATACGCTGCATCTGTCCCTGAACGTCTTCATGTCGGCCGGCATCGACAGCGCAAGGGCCTTGATCGCGCGCAAGACGGAGCTGCGGAAGATGGAAATGGAGGCAACTGAAAAGCATCTGGAGCGGCTGCGATCCGGGCGGCCCGAGAGCATAATGACGAGCGCCATTCACGTCGACGTCATCAGGGATTTCAAGCGTATAAACTCCCATCTGACCTCCGTCGCCTATCCGGTTCTGGAACGCGCCGGCGAGTTGCGGCAGACCCGGTTGATGAAAAAATCGGAACGGCAGATCATATCGCAGACCTCCGAACTGCGGCACTGACCGCGCCGGCCTCACGTTGTCGGGATGATGACATCCGGGACGATTCCGGACCGTTTGATGAAACTTTCGACGTCAAGACCGCGAAACAGTCCATGATCGCTCACCAGCACAGTTTGCAGGCCGGCCG
>PVMK01120930.1_pt1 | contig 12874 bp, 11 predicted proteins | sample 1853481 | NCBI WGS metagenome assembly PVMK01 (sample SAMN08533507, study PRJNA380276) | Marine sediment metagenome, whole genome shotgun sequencing project.
GTGGTTGAGCGGGAGGGTATGATCGGCTGGTACGACTGTTCCATCTCCATACTCCCCCACATCCAGTTCGAGGGCATGGATGTGGAGCTGAGACTCGATGCACGTCTGTAATGTTGTAAGCAACTACAAACAATCGAAAAAATAAAAGAGAAAGGAGAGATAAAATGGCTGATTTAAATTATTCTTGTGATGTTTCCCAAGCATTTAATTTCCAGAAGGATGTTCAATCCATGGTGGGGCACATCAACAAACTGAAAGTTGCCAATAAGCAGTTGGCAGAAGACATCGCAATAACGGACCCTGAAAATGTCACCGGTGACCCGGTGAAGGTGGTGGGGGTTGTTTCAGGCATGTACTGGCAAGGCGGCTACGCCGAGCCGATTCAGTTCGGCTGCCAGGTATCCAATGCAAACAAACTAACGCTGGCCGTGCTCTCCCACTCGGAAATGAGTGATACCACCGTTACGGTTTCCTTCACCATCTACGACTATGATCCCGACGAGAAGAAATATTATAAGTGCTTTCACACCGGTGACGCCGTGCTGGAAGGCCTTGTTGAGAAGTCCGGCGGAGAGCTCAGCATAAGTATCGATACGGATCAATCCCAGGAGGTTATGTCACCGAAGAATTTTAGTTTTTCCCTTGGTGTCATGCCGGAGGATAAAGCGCAAGAAGCGCACCTGGCCATGTCCGTTAGTGATAAACTGGTTAAGGTGTGGGGCGTGACCGTAGGATAGTAATGCTTACTTTCACTGCTTCTTAACTAGAGATGTGTCGTTGACATGCCTTTTCGGGGACACGTCTCTATCGCCCTGTTATTGAAGAGTAGGAGATCATGGCTGGTAAACTGGCACGTGTGCGTTGGCAGATGGGGCAAACTCTGTTACCGGAACACTTCCAGGCACAGGAAGAAGCTCTGGTGAAAGATACCATCATGCGGTTTCGAATGAGTGGCATTCCAGCTTACGGTATCGCGGCACTCAAATGGAATGAAACCCTCATCAGTGAAGGTGTGTTTTCCATTCAAACCATGGCGCTGGTAATGCCCTCCGGCTTGCTGTTGGATGTGCCGGGAAATGCAACCTCATCTCCATTCAACCTGAATATCCCCGGCACTGTCAAAGTACCGGTCTATTGCCACGTAGTGGGTGAGACCTCCCCCGGGGAAGAGGGTGAAGGAGGCTGGGAGGCACAAGAGGAAGGCGCCATAGCCAGGGTGGTCTACCAGCTCGTTATTTCTTCCGAGCAGAGCCAACCAGGTGCTTTCGAAACCATAAAGCTCGCAGAGTTCGAGAAAGACCCTGAAGGCACCTGGCGGGTCCGCCGGGATTTCATTCCCCCCTTGCTCCAGGTTGGAACTTCACCCTTTTTGATGAGCGAGTTCGACGAATTCGGCGAGGCACTCGAGCTCTTTAAGTACAATCTGGCCCTCGACGCTGCCAGCTACTTGAGCGGTGCCGGTCTGTTCAGGGTGGAGCAGTGTCTGAAAGGTGTCTATCAGACTCAGAGATTTCTGGCAAACCTTCGTTCCCAGGTCCACATGCACCCGTATTACGTCTACGAGGCACTGAAAAGTTTCTACATCGAGGTGTGTTTTTACCAGAGCGTCGTGCCGGAGCACATTGCCAGTCCTTACAGACATGATGAACTTGCCACCTGTTTCCAGGAGATTCTTGGGCCGTTAAAGGACCAGATGAAGCTGGTTGAGGTGGAATCTCCCTATCTCCCATTTCGGTTCAGAGACGGGTTATACCAGATTGAATTGCCGCCTGAGATGAGAGAGGCCAAGGAAGTGTACTTGCTGGTCCAGAAAAGCCAGGTGAGTAAAGTGGTATCTCTGGAAGACATCAAACTGGCAAGTATTTCCAGGATACCCCTGGTTCACAGGTTGGCCCTTCAGGGTATCCCCTTAGAAAAGGTTGATCAGCCCTCGTTTCAACATTCCTTCGGACCTGAAGTTGATTTCTTCCGGATAATCCAAGGCGAGGAATGGGACCATGCCCTTAGCGAATTGTCACTATCGTTCTACGATCAACCTCAGCTCAAGGAAATGGATTTTTATATCTATCGACGCTAGGACCGGCAGTGGAAGTAACTGTCTGCTGAGCGCTCAATCAGTTAGTGGCTAATATGAGTTTCTTCGACAAGTTTGATCCCCACTCAAGGGGAAAATATATGGATCGCTACCTGGCGAGTATCGTTGAAAACCTCAACAATGTTCTGAACACGAAAAAGGACTTCGGTTCGGTTCTGACGGACATGGGTATCCGTGATCTGAATGAATTCCGTTCTCGGGATGACATTGCAACTGTAGTAGTTGAGGAGGTGAAAAAAAACATAGAAAAGTACGAACCCCGGGTGGAGCTGGTGAATATTGCCCCGCAAGAAAGCAAGAATTCGTTCATTTTGTCATTCAAAATTGAATGTATCGTTCGGGAAAATGAAGAATCCCTACTCATGGTGTTCGATACACTTTTTAGCAAGTTTCAGGTAAATCAATTTCAGGATTAGAAATTATTTATGTTTGTAGACGGACTAGAAATTAAGCTCAGGTTGACCGTCGGCAAGAAGGATTTCACCATTCCCGGCGGTCACGTCAAGACCCTCAAACTTGACCTCCAGCCCTGCGGTTTCACCTGCCTCTTAAGCTTCGTAGTAGACAGCCAAGAACACCGTCGTGATGAACTCTTTCCCATTTTCATCGAGCCTGACCTCATGAAGGTAAGAGTGGAGGTGAAGTCCCGGTGGGAGGAGCAAGAAACAAAGCCTCTGCTCCTCCATGGATTGGTGACGGATAAAGACATACTTGACGAATATGTGCCCGAAGAGGTTGAGGTAAAAGGTGATCCCATACTCTACCGTCATTACCAGATTGTTTTTGCTGACCCTGCCTACGTTTTGTGGCGCCAGCACTATCCCTGCGATTTACTGACAAACAAAACCGTCAAAGACTTGCTGGAAGCCCACAAGGGAGGCAATGTTGCCCTGAAATACGATTGGGACATATTGGAAAAGAAGCATGCCATCAACACCTTGCCCCTTGGGATAGAAGGAAGCAAGGCGAGTTTCTACGATTTTGTCTACTGGTTTGTTTTTTCACATGGCGGTGTCTTGAGTTACGACTGTAGCAAAGACGAGTACACCCTCTCAGCGACCAAGCCAGGCGGCAGCAAGTCGGTTGCTCTGGACAAGCTGGATGTGGAAGATTTCCGCATCGAGTTTCCCCAAACCATCCGCAACAATGTAGCCATATTGAACAGTTACTCGGAAAAATCCCAACGCAAAGTGATAGAGCAGGAGCAGGCGGTCGATGGTGTCCGGCACGATCATCTGGTGCGGTTGCCGGTCGCCTTCGACTACGAAGAGTGCAGAAAGCTGGAGGAACAGAAGCTAAGGATTCGCGAGCATGAAATCTCCCTGTCCTTTAAGAGATTTCCCCAGTCCATCCATCGCCCCTGGTCTTTGTACAAGTTTGAGGGACCCGGCTGGAGTGATGAGATCTTTCCCCACGGCAAGGACTATCGGGTTCGAAGTGTCCTCCTGGATGCCAGCGCTGTGTCGCCTGAGTTGAGTGCAGATCAGAATATGGAATACGCCAGCTACAACATAGAGCTTAGATCGCACCTCGAACTTGAGAGCGAATTATGGGTGAGCCTGCCGCCATTTAAGCCTCCCCCCTACCCCATCTACGTCGAGGGCAAAGTTGTAAGCGAACAGGGCGCGAAGGAAGCGGAAACTTACCAGATCTATCAGGACAAGGAAACTTCACTGGACCAGTACAAAGTGGCCATTCCGCTTTGGAAAGACCAGCAGGTTGTGCTGCCTTTCGAGCCCAATTTTTTCACCGGCCATTTCTATTTTCCCGATTACAAAGACGCCAGAGTACTGGTTGCCCTGGACTTTCACTCGGGTCTGATCGAACGTTTCCTCGACTGGCGGGCAGGGGCGCGTCTTCCCATGGACAGCCAAGGAAATCACATACTGCTCGGAAAAACTGACAAGAGCCAGACTTCCGTTCAGCACGTTTACGTTGACGATAAACCGGTATTGAGTGTGAAGCGGACCTCGGATAAAGACACCGAGATGATCAAAATGGTCGAGGGCAGTTTGATTCTTGAAACAAAAGAAGAAGAGTGATGGGATTCGATTATGGGTACTTTAGTCTGCCGCGTAGAACTCAATAAAGAATTAGGGCTCATCCTGACCGTTGAAAACAAGGAGGGCAAGATCACGCAAACCGCGGTTCTGGATGGCGAATCCATTACCATCACCAGCAAGGGAGAAAAGGAAACAAGCACCATCACCCAGAAGCCGGACAGCGTGGTGATTAAATGCAAGAATTTTACCGTGGAATCCGAAACGATTACCTGCAAGTCAACCAAAGACACGCTTCACAAGAGCGAACAGAAATTTGATGTTGAGAGTGCCAAAGACATGACCTTGAAATCCAGCGCAAAATATACCGCGGATGCCACCGGAGATGTCTCGGTATCAGGCAATAAGGTGGCTGTTTCAGCCGTGGACAAGGCGGAGATCTCCGGAATGAATACCACTGTGAGCAGTACGAGCAAGACGGAGATCAAGGGTATGACCCTGACTTTGTCGGGCACCACCAAGGCGGAAATGAAAGGTTTAAGTGTGGATGTATCCGCGGACGGTATGATGAAGGTTAAAGGGACAATGACCACCGTGGAAGGTCAAATGACCACCGTTAAAGGTACCCTAACGAAGCTCGGCTAGAGATGATAACACCAGTTTCAAAAACCTCCCTTTGTCCCCCCTTTACTAAAGGGGGGTGCGGGGGGATTTTGCCCCTTTGTCAAAGGGCACAACTTGATAGGTCACTTCTGGAACAGAAATAATGAAAACCGATGACAACCTTTACAAAGTCTTTTTAGAGCACATGCACGAGTTGGAGAATTTTCGCATGTCGTATGCTGCGATGCATCCAACCATCCCGCTGGAGCGGGAGGACCCGGACGTAAGGCGGCTTACCGAAGCGATGGCCTACTTTGCTGCCCGTACACATCTAGCAGGAATTCGCAACATCATTGAATTCCGCCGAAGGATTTTCCAGCAATTCTTTTCTTATTTGCTGACGCCTCTGCCGGCCATGGGGATGATGCGGGCGAAGCTCACCGGGCAGTTCAGCGAACCTGTGTCGTTGCCCAAAGGCAGTGAAATCGCCGTTTCCTCGGAGACCAAGGGCACCGCGATCTACCGGACTCTTCACGACATGCGGATCCTCCCTCTCTCTTTGACCGAGATGAAGATGCTGCTCTTACCCAACAAGGGATATCGGGTTGTGTTGGTCCTTAATGCCCCCTATGCTCGAAATGACGATATTGGCATTCTGCGTTTCCACATCAACCACCTGGATGATTTTCAGGCTTCCCTCAGAGTGCTCCATAATCTGAAAAAACACCTGAGAAGGGCTTCGGTGGTTTTCGATGAAAATGTCACTGAAGAAACCCGGGGGGCGCAGTGCGAGGTATCCTTCGGACCACCGGAAGATGATGAGGATGAGGAGTGGCCCCATCCCTTGCAGAAAGAACGGTGGTTCTTTCACTTCCCCCACCGGGAACTATTTCTCTCAGTCAATGTTTCTTCACAGCCAAGGAACTGGAACCAATTTACCCTCTGCTTTGATCTGGATGCACATTGGCCTAGAAGCCTGGTGCTGAATGAGGATGTATTCCAACTCTTCGCTGTTCCTATCGTCAATCTCAATTCAGGCATGGCACAACCTATCATTTGTGATGGAACGAGAGAACGCTATCCCATCCGCCACCCTGAGCCGGAATACAACTTCGGACTTCATTCCGTGGTGGGAGTCTATCAGATCGAAAAGGGAAGCATGGTGCCCATGAGGGCAGGCATTCTGTCAGGAGGGAGTGGCTCATACGAGCTTGAAGAGACCACAGATTCCGATGGAGTAAAACGACATTGGCTTGCCCCGCATTTCCCAGAGACTTTTGAGGAACCCAGAACCATTTCTATCGACGCACGCTGGCTGCAACCATGGTTTTCCGAAGCTCTCAGGGAAAGGTTAATGGCAGCCACTTACAACCGAAACATAGTCGGCCTGGAATGGCAGTTGGTGGGGGACATTGTCCCGCAGGCGGAAAACACGTTTCAGGCAGAGATGGAAGGGTTTCTGCATCTGCTCACCTTGAAAAACAAGTCTGCCTTTAATGTGGATGATTTGTTGGGCATGATGCAGACTCTTGGAAGCGTCCATCAAGGGCAGTTCAAGCGGGCTTATGATCTGTTGACCGATGTAAAAGTGGAAGAAGCCCCCCTCAACAAGGGTGGCATGGGCGGTCTGTTGAAAGTTGTCTATTACCTGCACTTCAAGGATTTCGACCAAAGCCTGCTGCCCCTGGTGGAAACATTTGTCACCCACGTGAACAACATCCTGACTAGCTGGGTGTCCGAAGCGATAGTTGAAGTAAGGATGGAAGTCGCGGAGACAAAAGATTAAGCCGTAACAGGGAAGGCGAATGATGAAAAACGAACAATGGGAAGCAATTCATATAGTTTTTGAAAAGATGGAGCAGCTGTGCGTCCACCTGAAGCGTCCGGCCCCCTCAAAGGTTGCAGAGGCAGAGATGGTTGAGCCCGTAAGCGGGGTGCCAGAGGAGGAGATCGCGCCTACCACAACCGAGGGCTTCAACATTGTCGGGGTTCGCGCGGAGATTCGCACCCAGCTGGACTTTCTCCGGGTAAAATTGGCTGAACAGCTGACGGAACGAGATTGCTACCTGGTACTTTTTCCGATTGTCGCCTACTTCGACGAGCACGTTAAAACCTGTTACCTCGCTGAACAGCAACTGAGTTGGCCCCCGCTCCAAAAAGAGCTTTTTCAGATAGATGACGCTGGGGAGATCTTCTACGACACCGTGGACGACCTTTTGCGCAAGCCCCAAACCATCCCATTCATCTATGAAGTTTACTATTTCTGCCTTAATCAAGGATTTCAGGGCAGGTATGTCGACAACCCGGTGAAAACCAGCGAATACATGAAGAAACTTCGGGAAAAAATACCGGTGGTTGACCTGTCGAATGTCCAAACAGCTCCCGAGGAAACAGGCCAGGTTAAACTGGTTGGTTCGGCCGCATGGTACTATCTGGCTTCTGCAGGTGTGTTGATTCTCTGTTATTTTTTGCTCTTTGCTTTTTCCCATTACTGGGATTTGGGCTTTGACCGTCAGGAAACTGGTCGCTCCAGTGTTTATTATCAGCAACGACCGATCAGCTTCCAGACTGCGATTCCACCGGGGCAAGAAGGCTCGATGCGGAAATCCGTCAATGAACGCAGAACCATTGTGGTTAGGCCCATTCGGCACATAGTAGCGGAGCCGCGCGTCCTTTGGGAGGAAGCTGCTACTGCAAGTTTGGAAGGTGAAGTGGAGACGGCTTCTCAGTCAATTGAAAAGATGGAGGTGACACCCGCAGCACCCGAGGAAACCTTGCCGGAATTCCGCCGAACCCAGCGGTATATCTACTCGGTTCAGGTGAGTTCCTTCAGAACCAAGAAACGCGCTCTCATCCACTTGCGCGAGCTTCAAGGGCGGGGTTTCGATGGTTGGCTGGATCTGGATACGCGGGGGGGGTACCATAGAGTGCTCGTGGGCAAGTGCAAGGGTAGAAGCGAGGCCCTTGCCATGCTGAGGCGGCTCCAGGAGAGCAAAGAGTTTGGAGATGCCCTGCAGGTCAAGGTTGAAATGGAGATCACACCCGCACCACAGAGAGAGACCGTGCCGCAGTACTCCAGCACGCTGCCGTATGTTTACTCAGTTCAGGTGAGTTCCTATCGATACGAAAAAGGCGCTCTTACCCACTTGCGCGAGCTTCAAGGGCGGGATTTCGATGCCTGGCTGGATCTGGATACGCGCGGGGGGTACCATAGAGTGCTTGTGGGCAAGTACGAGGGTAGGAGCGAGGCCCTTGTCATGTTGAGGCGGCTGAAGGAGAGCGAAGAGTTCGGGGACGCCCTGCAGGTCAAGGTTGAAACAGCAGAAGGGCTGTAAATAGCCTATACATTGGAACCATGACTAATAGTCTTGACGATATATTCTCACCGGAACGTTTGCGGCATAGTTGGCAACAAGATGAGATTGCTGCCGAAAGAAAGGATGAGAGAGCCGCAGAACCGCATGAGACTGAGACCCCTTTGGCTGTATTTCAACGGTTGCGGGGTCGCATTCAGGAACGGTTTCCGGGTGAACAAGGAGAGCCCTTGGCAGTATTGCTGAATGAAGTGGAGGAAAAACTCCTTAGAAGGTTCCCGCAGACAGACGACACAGTAGTTTCGGAAGAGGAAAAGTCGGCCCTTAATCAAGCGATTGAAACGTTACTTAACGACATAGAGGATCTGGCGGAGGCTCTCGAATTGCAAAGACGCTCCGCCGGGGCGTCTCCGTAAAGCACAACCAAACTATGACGGTTACAGAAAGAAAGATAGCAAAAAAAATATACGATTTCGATCTCATCTCCCTCCTGCAGCTTTTACAGTTCATCGGCTACTTCCCTGAAGAGGTTCACTTTAGAAGCCACCTCAGCACCAGTTCCCAGCCCGGCCTGATACACGGAATCGAGTTTCAGAGTGAACCGGCACGTAGCGTTTTGATAACCCTGAATCTCGGGCTTTTGAGCGCACAGAGCCCCCTGCCAAGCTACTTTCTGAAAAAACTGGACGCGGGGTATATCAACACCAGTTCGTTTGTGGATTTCATCGGGTATTTTGATCATTTTCTTATTAAGAACTATCTCCTCAACATTTATCCCGAAATGAACAAGTGGCTGTTTCCCGACTATGAGTTGACAAAACGCCGCTTTCTGGAGTTGTTGGACCTCAAATCCTGCACCACGCTTCACTGGCTCTTCGAGTTAGTGTTTCCAGAACTGGGGGTGAGTGTCGAGAAGGCTGCTCTTGGGCGCCAACTGAGATCAGCTCCAATCAGGCTCGGCAAAACTATCCTTGGCACCGATGCCATCTTCGGCGAGAAAGCGAGTGTACCCGTCTATGGCAGGAGAATTACCCTCTTCAGCGAATTTGAAACAACCGATCCAGGACAACCTTGGCCAAAGGAAATCAAGCAGCGTCTGGATGATTTGGTTTTACCTATTTTACGTTCGGTGGGGATGGACCTGGAAGTCATTCTCGTCATTCGGACTCAAAAAACGTGGGCAAAACTGGATTCTGAAAGTTATCTGGGGTACGACAAGATACGTGGCGGTAAAGAACATTATCGGCGGATAACCATCTTTACGGGAAAACTGAAGGCTTTGTGATCTGAACAGTTTTGACGTTTTTTTTTGCAATCCCAGGTAGAGACGCCCCGGTGGAGCGTCTCTATAAAACGAGGGCATCCAATGAATATTGAACTTCTGAACACGACCTTAGAAGTAACTGAAAATCCCGGATTGGACATGATAGATCCCCGGTTACTGGACATCACCAGCCTTGTGGAGAACGGCGAGTACCAGGAAGCGGCCACTCAGGCAGAGCAAATTCTGGAAGAAGGCGCGTACGACATCCGCATCACAGGTTTTTTCCTCTATGGTGTATTTCTGGAACAGGGCCTGGGTGATCTCAATGTTATTTTAGAGTGTCTGACCAGACTGATTACTGAGAACTGGGAAGCTGTGGGGCCGGTGAAGAACCGGGAGAAACATGTCCAGGCCAGCCTGAATTGGTTCTTACGGCAGCTAGCCAAGAAACTACAGTACGAGGAAGGAAAAGACAGTGATGTCTACCAGCAATGGATCGGCGAAGTGTCCAGCGACGATATTCAGGCAGCCCTCGAAGCGAGTGAAGGGCTCCAGAGCGCCTTAGGTGAGGCCCTGGAGGATCAAGCAGAACCTCTGCTGGATGGGCTGTCCAAGGTAAACGAATGGCTCGGTACATTCCAGCGGCTGGTCTATCGTGAACCTGAGCCTGAACCGGAGGCTGAGGCGGAACTTGCGGAAAGGGAAGCCCCAGTCGGAGCCCCGATAGCTGATGTGGCAGTCGCTGCCGAAGGCTCGTACTACCTGCAGCTCCTACTCAAAAAAATGGAGGTTTTTTCGTGGCTTATTGAAAAGGAAGATTTTCCAAAAGCCGCTATTGTGGCCGATGACATAAACCAGATCATCGCTGATTTCGACCCACGGATCTATTTCCCCAAGATGTTTTCCAAATATTCATTGCTGCGGGCAGTCAATATCGGAGAGCTCAATGCCTCCGAGGAGCACAAAGGTACTCTGGAATGGCAGACCATGCAAGACCTCTACAGAGTCGATCTTGACAGCTTTTTTTCGCTCGATTCCGAAATGACCTATTCGACGCCAGCTCCAGAGCGACCGCACGAGGAAGAGGACTACGAGCGCGAGGAGTATGAGGAGGAGACGCACGAGGAACCCGAGGGATCGCCGGAGGAGTGGTAATACAGCGCAGAGAGCAAAGGTAAGCAGGCAGCCCTTCGGCAAGCTCAGGGCTTGCAGCGGGCAGATTGCAGCTGGCAGAGGAGAGACTAGACACTAAGAACTAAGCACTAGGCACTGCGGGACGACGCGGGGACGCGGAGAAACGGCGAGACGGAGATTAGAGGGCCGAAGTCAGAATACAGAGTTTAGGCGAGAGAGAATAGAGACCAGCACGCTACGTCGGATCAATTCCGCTGAAGCGGGACTTGTGTAAGAACGATCCGACCTACTGTTTTGGCTCAGTCAGTAATAGCAGTAGGTCGGATGGTTCCGCAGAGCGGGTTCATCCGACAACAAGGCTGACAGAAGTCGACAATATGTTCTCAGAAGCTTTACAACTAGATCTTGAGCTGGCCATCAAAGAGGATCATTTCCTGATTGCGGGCGGAAATATCAAGAATTTTCAAATCACTCTCCTCCCTTACGGCTTTGATGCGAAGGCGGATTTCTGGATATCCTCGGATATCAGTGAAGATAAGCTTTTTCCTAAATTCACCCGGCCCGACCAGATCGAGGCCCGACTTTCCATTCAGGGGGTGTACAACCTGCCCTCCCCCGCGCCGGAGCCGCTGGTGGTTACCGGGTCCGGTAACCTGGAAGTCTGTCCAGGAAATCGCAGTTGAAGAAGTAAAGGGAGAGCCCGTTCTCTTTAGACACTACGCCGTCCACTTTCAGGACGCGGCCCAGGTCCTCTGGCGCCAGCATTTCCCCACGGCTCTGTATGAGAAAGCGAAAATGATGGATGTGGTCAATGGACACATGGTGAATGGCATCTCCTTGCGTATGGACTGGGATGCTCTGGAGAAAGAACTGCCGATGATATGTCTGAGCCTTGGAGCCGGGCTCAACGGTGCGAGCTTTTACGACTTTCTCATGTGGTACGTGGCGTCGGAAAATGGTGTTTTCATATACGACAGCAGGGAGAATACCTTCATTTTGTCGAGCACCAAGGAGTCTCAGGGCTCGGAGGTCTCCCTTGACCACCAGGAGGTGGAGGAGGTTCGCGTTCACCTGCCCGAAACGTACCGGCACAACATCAAGCTATTGAATGCGGTCTCTGAAAAACCTCGATCAGAAGAGATCACCCAGGAGCAGGCGGTGAAGGGCACACACCGTGATGTTCTCCTGCGCACGTCTATAGCCGCTGACTTTGATGGCCGGAAGAGTCTGGAAACTCAGAAACTTAAAAACCGGGAACACGAAATCGACCTGGTCCTCAAACAGTTTCCCCTGAAAACATTCCGGCCGGGGACCTTTGTAGACTTCGATAAAAAGACCTGGAGCAAAGAGCTCTTTCCGTTCGAGAGAAAGTACCGGGTGTGCGAAATCCAGATGCACGGTCGTGCCGAAACCCAGGATCACAAGCACGCACGGGACAAACCATTTGCCTCCTACAACGTGGAGATGACAGCCAGGCTTGAATCGAGGGACAACCCGCACGTCCACTTGCCCCTTTTTAAAGCCCCGAGTTACCCGATCCAGGTGGAAGGCAAGATTATCAGTGAGATTGGCGAGGATAACGACAAGACCTACCAGATATACTCGGACAAGGAGACGTCACAGGATTTTTACACGGTGCGGATACCACTGTGGAACAGAGAGATCAGGATACCCTTTGCGCCCGACTTCCTGACCGGGCACTTTTATTTTCCCGCCTTCAAGCATACCCGGGTGCTTGTGACCCTGCACTATGACCACGCCGAGATCGGTCGTTTTCTTGACTGGGGCGAAGATGTGCGGTTACCCATGGACACCCAGGGCAATCACATCCTTTTTGGAAAAAATTATGAAAGCCAGACCTCCATCCAGCACATCTACCTGGATGACAAACCTGCCTTGACCATCGAGCGACTCTCTGGGATTGACACCGAAATCATCCACCTCAAAGAAGGCACCCTCATTTTGCAAACAAAGGAGGATGAGGACAAAAAGGCCAGAGAAGAAAGTTTCAGTGTGACGCCGCGGGTTGAAAATGCTCGCTCCAAGCTCACATCGGAGAACGAAGCGGCAACTTCTGAGCTCACGGGTAGTTTTCAGAAAACCCATTCAGAGGTCACCGGTGAGTTCAATCAGGCCATGACCGAGGTCAAAGGACAGCTGGAGGCCATGGACGCAGAGATTACAGGCAAGGTGAACGAAATTCAGGGAAGGGTCGAAGCCGCCATGCAGCAGTTGTCGGAGAAGGCCGCCGCTATCAAAGGCAAGGCCGAATCGACCAAGGCGGAATTGAAGGAGAAGATAAAGCTATAGCCGCCCGCGGCATGTTTTGGAATACCGGAGCATAGTAAAATCTCAAATTCCAAGCACCAAATTACAAACAAATCTCAAATTCCAATACGCAATGACCAAAACAAAAAATAATTTTGGAATTTTGAAACTGGGGACCCGCCCGCAGGGCGGGGAG
>PVMK01149969.1_pt1 | contig 12872 bp, 10 predicted proteins | sample 1853481 | NCBI WGS metagenome assembly PVMK01 (sample SAMN08533507, study PRJNA380276) | Marine sediment metagenome, whole genome shotgun sequencing project.
CTACAGGACGAACGGTCTCGCCAACGGTCTATCTCTTCAGCTCTCCAAGTGGCTCGACCAAAAGGGCTATTCCTCGATCGCCCAGGCGTCGAACGACGTCTACCGTAGCGATACGCCGGGCGGAAGGCTCGACATGTACCCCGAGCTATCGCTCAGATACCTCGCGGTTCGTTCGGGCGTGGGGCACTTCGGGCTGTCCGGCAACGTCATCACCAAGGACCATGGCGCGGCGGTCATACTGGGCTGCGTCGTCACAACAGCCAAGCTCGAACCCACCGATCCCCTTCCCGACGATGAGAACTATTGCGATAACTGCCGTTTGTGCATGGCATCGTGTGCATCAGGTCTGATGGATAAGAAGGAGAAGACCAGAATTAAGCTCGGAGATATTGAATTTGAGTATTCAAAGCGCCGGAGCTACCTTCGCTGCGAGTACGTCTGCGGTGGCTTTACCGGACTGCATACGTCCGGTAAATGGTCCACATGGTCACCTGGCCGGTTCCCTATCCCTGAAGACGATGCTGAGTTTGGCCCTGCACTAATGAGCAGTATCAATGCATACCACAACCGCCCAAAAATGGGAGGGGGATATTATCACAGTTTGATGCACGGGAAGCTCTGGCAGACCTGCGGTAACTGCCAGCTCGTGTGTCACCCGGACAAGGACGAGCGCAAACGGCGGTACAAAATGCTGAGCGGCAGCGGCGTGGTCGTACAACATCCAGACGGGACACTTGAAGCGATGTCTCCTAAAAAAGCGGCCTCATTCCTTTCGGTGATGGAGCCTGAAGACAAGGCATTATACGAGAGTATAGAATCAGGGGCAGGCGCGCTTGGAAAGGTTGCCGTTTAGCTTACAATTCTTCGCCGCCTGATAGTGATACATTGTGGCTGATTAGCGCAGCGTTTCTTGGGCACGACCCAAACCATACTTTATACCAAGTTAGTGGCTGGAATTGTATATCCTGTTTTGCCAAAGGAGGTAATATGGTGATTCTGGAACAGCACCCTACCGTCATTGAGTATCGTCGAATGTTAAAGAGTCCAGATAGGCATCGGATCAGTTCACCCCTCGACGCACGCTGGTTAAAGCAACTGATCCTAGATTCGGGTGCGAACGATGTCGGCCTAATAGAAATAGATCGACCAGGAATGGAGGCGTACAGAGACGAGGTCACAGGATTGTTCCCTGAAGCGAAAACCATAGTTAGCCTAGTCGGTCGACTGAATCCCGACAACATACGCTGCGTTTCCCGAAGTACGGCCGACACGGAGTTCATGCAGGGATTCAACAGTGTGAATGCTGTCTGCCGCAGGGTGAGTATGCGGCTACTGAAGGAAGGAATAAGATCACTATCTCCTTCGAGTGGCTTTCCCATGGACATGGAAAGCTGGCCTGGTAAGATCTGGTCACTATCCTATAAACCGATCGCCGTAGAAGCTGGTCTTGGTGCAATCGGCCATAACCGCCTCGTATTACATCCTCGCTACGGCAGCTTTGCTGTACTCGGAACGATATTAATTGATGCTGAGGTTACGGAGTATGATAAGCCATTGGATTTCAATCCGTGTCTAGAATGTAAGCTCTGTGTAGCTGTATGTCCAGTTGGGGCAATTGCAAAAGATGGAAACTTCGATTTCCTTGCCTGTATTACACATAATTATAGATATAGGCTGGGAGGTTTCTCCGACTGGGTAGAGAATATTATTGCAAGTAATAGCGGCTCGGAATACCGTGAGAAGGTAAGTGATCCTGAGACCGTTTCCATGTGGCAGAGCCTGAACAATGGCGTCTCAAACAAGTCTTCATACTGTATGGCGGCCTGTCCGGCTGGGACTGAGAACGTGGGTCGTTACATTGATGATCGCAAAGCCTTTGTACGATCGGTTGTAAAACCGCTTCAACAGAGAAAAGAGAATATCTACGTAGTCTCCGGCTCTGACGCTGAGGCGCACGTGTTTAAACACTACCCACATAAGACGGTCAAGAGGGTCTCCAATGGCATCCGCCTTAACTAAGAGTGGAATCCAAATGGATGAAACATGAAAACGATAGCTGTTGACCGCGATAGAGTCCGCAACGATTGGGAAGGTCGGATCTCGGGGTGCCAGCTTGGCAAGCCTGTCGAGGTCCTATCCATCGCCGGAGGAAAGGATTCGTTAATCGATTATCTTATAAAGGCCACTGCTATGCCACTGCGGGACTATGTGCCCCTAAGCTGACCCGGGCAAACTACACTAAAAAGCGAAAATTGGAGATAACAATGTTCTTATTCCATGCTTCTGTGTACTCTAACATCCACGAGAAGCAAGTAAGGGACAAGGTAACTGACTATAAAGTGGTAAAAGATGGGCTTAAAAATAGCTAAACTACGCTGTGAATATGGAGAGAATCCTTTAGGCGTTGATACTATTAAGCCAAGGTTTAGCTGGATTCTGCTTTCGGACCGTAGAAACACAATACAGACCAGTTACCATATCCAGGTGGCGGCGAGTAAAGAGGCGCTGATGGAAGCTTCAGATCTTGTCTGGGATTCCGGAGTAGTCGAAAAGGATTCTTCCATTTGGGTAGGATATGATGGGAATAAGCTGGACTCATTTCAGCGCTACTGGTGGCGGGTTAAAGTCAGTGACAATCATGGGGAAGAGACAGGCTGGAGCGAACCGGCCTGGTGGGAGATGGGTATATTAAACCCTTCAGAGTGGATAGCAGAGTGGATATCTCCTCAGCTTGAAGAAAAGGATGAGGATAATCCGTGCCCTATGCTGAGAAAGGAGTTCAACCTAAAAGGAAAGGTCAAGTCGGCCAGGGCTTACGTAACATCCCTCGGCCTATATGAGATGGAAATAAACGGTCAGCGAGTGGGCGATGCACGGTTCACTCCCGGGTTTTCAAGTTTCCACAAACGTCTTCATTACCAGATATACGATATCACAGATTGTTTAGAGGAAGGCCAAAATGCTGTAGGCGTGTTTCTTGCCGATGGCTGGTACAGGGGACACCTCTGGTTTAAGGCGAAACCGAACATCTTCGGTAGAGAACTGGCCCTCTTAGCTCAAATCCATATCGAATATGAAGATGGGATTATAGAGACGATCGGAACGGATAGCTCCTGGCAGTGTGCGACAGGCCCGATCCGGCGCTCTGATCTATATTATGGCGAGGTTTATGATGCTCGTAAGGAGATCCCTGGCTGGTCGGAGCCTGGCTGTGAGTACGATAAGTGGGAAAAGGTGAAAAAACTGGATTACAGCAAGGCGCATCTGGTTTGCTCACCCTGTGCTACAGCAAAGATTAAGGAGGAAATACCACCCCAGAGAATTCTTACAACACCCAAAGGAGAGCTGGTGGTCGATCTGGGACAGAATATCGCGGGTATTATCCAGCTTCAGGTTGAAGGAGAAAGTGGGAGGGAGATTACACTGAGTTACGGTGAGGAGTTGACCTCTGAAGGCAACTTCAATATTAAGCAGCTTGACCTACTGGGCCACCAAAAAAGGGCGGGGCGTTATTATCAGATCGACCGGTATATTTCAAAGGGCGGATCCGAGGTGTTTGCACCGCGTTTTACGTTCCACGGATTTAGATATGTGAAGATAGAAGGCTACCCGGGAGAACTAGATCTTAATAGTATCAAAGGGCTTGTTGTATACTCTGATCTGCCGGTTACGGGAGACTTCTCCTGCTCCAATCCTCTTATCAATCAACTGCAGCACAATATCCTCTGGTCTCAAAAAGGCAATTTTCTGGATGTCCCCAGCGATTGCCCCCAACGGGAGAAGATGGGCTGGACGGGGGATATTCAGATTTATGCCCCGACAGCTTGTTTTCTAATGGACTGCTCCGGATTCCTTGTAAAGTGGTTACAAGACTTAAAGGTAGATCAAATGGATAATGGTCTGGTCCCGCATCTTATACCCTGGCTGCCTGATTATCCAGTGTATGGCCGCCTTGGTGTGGGTGGTTCTTCTGGCTGGGGCGATGCCTGTATCATTGTCCCCTGGATGTTATATCTATATTACGGGGACAAGGAGATTCTTGATGAGATGTATAGCGTTATGAAGAAATGGATTGGTTTTATCCAATTCCGGTCTAAGAATTACATCTGGAGCAAAGGAATGCATTGGGGGTGATTGGTTGGAACCCGGGGAGAAAAGTCTATTATTACTTTCTACCATGGGCTCCAAAAGGCTATGCAGCGACTCCCTTTTTTGCTTATTCCTCCTACCTACTTTCCAAAATTGCCAGAGTTCTGGGGAAAGACAATGACGCAGAATATTACGGGGATCTTTCAGAAAAGGTAAAAGAGGCCTACCTTAACAAATATGTAAAGAAAGACGGGCGTATTAAACCTTCCAGACAGGGCGCCTATGTTCTTGCTCTTATTTACGATATGGTTTCAGAGGAAATGAAGCCGAAACTTGCTGCGCATCTGGCAAAGATGATAAAAGACAATGATTATCATCTCGATACAGGATTCCTCTCTACTCCCCATCTCTGCCAGGTTCTGTGCGACAACGGGTATGAGGACACTGCTTTCAAGGTTCTAAATCAGGACACAATTCCTTCATGGCTCTATGAGGTCAAGAGTGGAGCCACGTCAGTCTGGGAAGCCTGGGATTGCATCAGGGCAGATGGTACGCTTCGCAAGGGGATGTCTTTTAATCATTATGCTTTTGGTGCAGTTGGTGAATGGCTCTATCGCTATATAGCTGGGATTGGACTGGATGAGGAGAATCCAGGTTCTAAGCATATCATTCTCTCCCCCCATCCTGGTGGTGGTCTAACAGAGGCCCAAGCTGTATATCAATCACCCTATGGAGAGATTAAATCCTCCTGGAAGCTTTCTGAAGGGAAAATGGCTTATAGTATTACCGTTCCTACAAACAGTACAGCAACTGTGCATTTTCCCGGAGCTAAAATAAATGATATTAGTGAATATAATGAGCCTTTAGAAAAAGCAGAGGGAGTCTCAAAGATTAGCCAGGAGATTGGTAAAATCACATTACAGGTAGGCAGCGGAGCTTACGAGTTCCGCTATAATTACATGTAGAAAGTCCTTCTGCTACAATCAACTCAAGGTATACTAATACCACTTTAATTTCCTATAGATACAAACAATCGACTCCCTAACTTCTGATTATAGTGTCATGCTTCTCTTAAGGTTGAAAATTCTATCTGCGTGTGTCTGCCTTTTAAGAATTGACATGGCCAATTCGAAGTGCTATAAGTGCAATTCAGAGCATTTGCTATGCCGGAAGATGTGAAGAAACAAAAACGGATTATATATGCTGGATGCGATCTGGGGGTATGTACGGCAAAGGTAGTTATCACAGAGAATAAAAATTTACTCGCCTGCGAAGTTGTCCCCTATAAGAGCTTTCCCGCATAAGGCAGCGGAGGCGGCGATGGAAGGGGCTTTACGCAGAGCCGGGGTATCGGGGGATGGGGTCATCCCATGCCTGTCTACCGGATTCGGCTATAAAGCCGTTCGCTTCGCCGATCGGACTGCTCCAGATATAACCTGCCTTCTTCGGGGCTTAAGAGAGCTGAATCCGCAGGTCAGAACAGTAATCGATGTCGGGGGTCATACCCTGATAGCTTCCAATATCGGAGAGAACGGGGATCTACTTGAGACAGCCGTCGTTGAGGACTGTGCTGCCGGAAAAGGTCTGTTCATCGAAGTGATGGTAAAGGCATTGGAATTTACGATGGAGGAATTGGTCGCCTGCGTACTTGCTTCGGAGAATCCTATTCGGACAACGAATACGTGTGTGGTGTTGGCCGAGAGCGAAGTGATATCGTCCATCAATGAGGGGTACAGCCGGTTTGATGTATTGGCCGGGGCTGTCCTATCAGTAGCAGCCAAAATAGCAAGCGTGTCCAGAAGAATCGATATCCTTCCCGAAGTGGCAATGACAGGTGGAGTAGCCAAGAATGCCGTCGTGGCGGGAGAAGTAGAGAGGCAATTGGGGCTCAAGTTTGCCGATCTGGGAGGAGTCGATCCGCAGATCGTTGCTGCCTTTGGCGCTGCACTGCTGGCGGAGGAGAGCTATAACGCTGGGACTAAACAGGGGATGAATAGAAGATGATTGTTGCCGGATGCGATGTAGGGGCACTGAGCGCCAAGGCGGTGGTGATGGAGGATGGTAGCATCTTGGGCTCAGAGATAATTCGTGTCCGCTACGATGCCGTGCTCTCGGCCACTCAGGTAATGGACCGCTTGATCGGGAACCTGGGTATCTTGTATAGCGATATCGATCGCTGCGTAAGCACCGGATACGGGCGCGGCATCGTGCCATTCGCCCAGGCCAATCTTAGTGAGGTATCATGCCATGGAAGGGGGGCCACCTGGCTCATGCCCAGTGTAAGAACCATCGTTGATGGCGGTGGCCAGGATTGCAAGGTTCTGAGCGTGGATAAGAAGGGGCTCCTGAGGGATTTCCGCATGACCGGCAAATGCGGTGCCGGAACCGGAAGGGCACTTGAACTCATGGCCGAGAGCCTGGGTGTGGATATCTCCGAGGTCGGTCCGCTTTCGCTCCGCGCTACCAGACCGGCGATACCGGTACATCCCTGTTCCGTCATGGCTGAAATTAAAATCAAATACTTGGTGATGGAAGGGATTGATGACGTGGACATCGCCGCGGGAATAACCAGAAACGTGGCTAAGAATATAATGCGGCTGCTTAACAGGTTCGACATTAAGCAGGATATCGCTATCACGGGTGGTATTGCCAAGAACATCGGGGTGGTGAAACAGCTTGAAGAGATGCTGGACATGGAATTCGTTGAGTTGCCGGCGGATCCTCAGTTAATCGGGGCCATCGGCGCAGCCGTTTTCGCTGCCGATCAACTCACGAGCACTCATTCGCGGAACCCAGAATCACATGGCCTGCCCCCCGAAAATCGGTCTAGGTAAAATGTTAGAGTTGAACTGATTTGGATAAGAGTAGTATTAGGACCGCCTTCCCACAATCCCTTCTGCCTTGCCTGATGAGCCTTCGCCCCGGGGCCGACGGCTTCGGAAGCACTATATTGATCGATTCACAGGATTACCCTGACACAGTAACATCTGATCAAATGGTCGTTATGTTAATACACCACGACAATTGACCTCAGTGAAATAACACCATTTTGTATTGACAACATATCTACTTCATTATAAAATATAGTCAGTATAGACTATTCATATATTACTAATTATTTTATTCAGGAGGAAATAATGAACCGACAATTACTTTTACTAGGTGTTTTACTCGATGGCAAGATGCATGGATATAAGCTCAATGAGTATGTAGAACATACCATGGGCTTATATACAGACCTGAAAAAGCCAACGGTTTATTACGTACTAGAGAAGCTGGAAAAGGACGGCTATGTACAGCAGAAGACAGAGCGAGAGGGTAAGCGACCGGAGCGGCGAGTCTATCAGATTACAGATGAGGGTAGGACCTATTTCTTGGGTCTACTACGTCAGCATCTGAGTGGTTATGAACGGACCTACTATGGCGATGATATTGGTATAGCTTTTATGGATCAGCTATCCAAAGAGGAAGTTCGACAATTGCTGGCCCAGAAACAGGAGAAAACCCTGGCGCTCCTTCAGCAGTTCAGAGAAGTACCGGACCATGGAGGAAACTGGCGATATTTGATAGAGCATAACATCGCCCATCTTGAGGCTGATATTACCTGGCTGAATAGTATCTTAGATGAGTTGAATGATATCAAAGAGTGAGTTACCTAACGTAATAAATCCAGAGATAAGGGGAACTAGAACATGATAGAAGATATTAGGTGTCCCATATGCGGCTCAAAAACCACTATACCCACAACTAAAAAAGGTCCAAATATCGGCCGTCAATTCCACGTGTGCACTCGATACCCAGAGTGCAAGGGAAAAGTGGCAGTTGAAAGTCAAAATGGCGACATTGTTCAAGCAGCCGATGTCAGCAAACAAGCTAGCACAGGTATAGCCATTCAAGCCATCGGACTGGTGAGAAGGTATAGCGAAGAGGTGCTTGCCGTTGATGGGGTTGACCTAAACATTGAAGCTAACACCGTGTACGCCCTGCTGGGCCCTAATGGGGCCGGTAAGACGACCACGATCCTTATATTGACGACGTTATTGCAACCCACCAGTGGTTCAGCCAGTGTAGTTGGGTTCGATGTCGTACACAAAGCGAGCGACGTCCGCCGCCGTATCGGCGTGACATTTCAGGAAATGATTTTAGATGTTGAACTGACAGGTCGACAGGTACTTGACTACCACGGACGGTTCTACGGCATGAAAAAAGCCCACCGCAAGGCCAAGATCGCCGAGTTTTTATCATTGGTAGAGTTGGAAGAGGCCGCTAACCGCCGTGTAAGCACCTATTCAGGAGGAATGAAACGCCGCCTGGAGCTTGCGCGCGGCTTAATGACTGAGCCTGAGGTACTCTTCCTAGACGAGCCAACTCTGGGTCTCGACCCACAAAATAGAGTTAGTATCTGGGACTACATCCGCAATCTGAAGGAGCAGCGCGGATTGACCCTGCTGCTGACTACACACTATATGGACGAGGCCGAGCATCTGGCAGATCGGGTTGGAATAATGGACCGGGGGCGCATCGTAGTAGAAGGCACGCCTCGTGAGCTGATTGAGCAAATGGGTTCCGATTCCATCAGAATTGCGGGGCAAGGAGACGGCGGAAAATTCATCGAGGATGTTCGATCTTTATCATTCGTCCAGACTATTACGACTGGTGATGACTTAATTCAGATTGGAGTAGATTCCGGCAATAAGCGTCTGCCAGAGATAGTGACCGTGGCAAACAACTGCGGCTTTATTATCGAGGATATCTCTGTCGCCAAGCCCAGCCTGAGCGACGTGTTTCTCAAGTATACTGGCCGCCAGTTAAGAGATAAGTAATCCCTATACTACATGAGACAGTTGAAAACCCCGGTGCAGGATACTTCCTTCCAGGGGTCTGGGGGTGTCCCCCAGCTTTAATAAATCCCCCCAAGATTGGGGGATTAGGGGGTTGATAGAGACTATTTCAGCAGTCGCTACATATATCAAGGAGGAATAAGAAATGAGTGCAGTTATGACCCTGTGGGGCAAGCACATGCAGAAACTGCGCGTGCACCCTGAAGAAGCATTTGGAATGGTCATTCAATCCGTATTGTGGGTTGTGCTGTTTGGGATTGGCATGAAAAGCCTGCTTGGGACAACAGTGGGTGGAGGCGACGCCTATATGACCTTCATGGTACCAGGCATTGTTGCCCTCACCGCTATGACTGCTGCTGTCGGGGGAGGTCTGGTATGGCTAACCGAGAGGATCATGGGTATTGTAAAGGAGTATCTTGCAGCCCCCATTCCCAGGATCAGTATATTAGGGGGTAATGCCCTGAGTATAATAACCAAGACACTGTTTCAGTCGATAGTAATACTGGTGCTTGGAGTATTGATTGGTGCTACAGGCAACCTCGATCCTTTGGGCTGGCTTGGCGGAATCGTATTGCTCACGGCTTACAGCTTGGGCTTCGCCGGTATTGCCCTGGCCTTTGCATCTAAGATGAACAATCCAGGTTCATATCACATGGTGATCTTTCTCTTTACCTTACCCCTTTTGTTCTTGAGCAATGCACTTTATCCTCTTGAATCGTTACCGAAGTGGATGGAGATTTTTGCGCGCTTGAATCCAACTACCTACGCAATAGACGGCATGAGACAAACATTTATGGATAGCAGTGTAGCCTCAACAGGCGGCGACTTTATAGCCTTGTGGATCTGTTTCGTTGTAGTTACTGCTTTTGCAGCTATCTGCATGTCGTTGGCCTATTTCGTGTTCAAGAGATCAATTAGATAAACACAAGCCTCTCAGACTCCGGCGATTCGATATCCCCCGGGGCGCATTGGCTAAGTAGCTGGGATTCTGAAATGAATCCCACCTCTTTTTTCATTAATGTTGACCTGCAATCGGTCCAGGTATAAATTTATTAAAGTTGGATCGACTGTGTCGAGATGGCTGAAAAAGAGGTGCGGGATGCTTCCGCCGGGGGTCTGGGGGTGCAGATTTAAAAAGTCCCCAAGATTGGGCGGTATAGGGGGTTGACTGAGAATTCTCTATGTCATTGCGAGCGTAGCGCGGCAATCTAAGCGTTGCAATTCCAAGAGGTGCAGGATACTTCCTGCCGGGGGTCTGGGGGTGCCCCCCAGATTTAAAAAGTCCCCCAAGATTGGGGGATTAGGGGGTTGATTGAGACTATTTCAGCAGTCTTGTTTCTATGGTTCACACAACGATAGTTATGTTAAGCTGGGTTACTTGGCTGAACCCATCTGACCGGGCTTGCTGCCTCCATCTCATGTTCCCATAGTATGGTCAGGGGCTACTCTCTAATAAATGGAATAGGTAGATCAGTCGCAATTTGGTCTCCAGGTCATCTTGGCCACTGGTAGAGGGCTTATTCGGGTCGAGAGATTTCGTCAGCCTGTCATCGAAAATTGCTTGTTGGAATACCTCACGCAATTTCGCAGTGAGGGTATCAAAATTGACGAGAGAGGAAAAATCCATCTCAGCACCCAATAACGAATACTCAATGTGACCTTGTAGAATCTCCACGCCGGTTTCGGAAGATTTGCGGTCGTAGAGCCTTATAAAGTATTCAGATCGAAGTGAAGTATCTTTGACTTGCTTTTTAACTCTACGCCAAATAGGGATGCCACCTGTCAGCAACGTTGCCGGCAAACTAAATTTCACGTCGGTCTTCGTTTTTTCTTCCTCTATGTAAGTATGCTTCCTTCCCTTGAGAATCAGAAAGACATCCTTTGACTCTATCCTTCTCTCCTGGCCAGCCTTGTCCCAGAACAGGATTTCCTTCTCCTTAAATTCCATTGTGTATGCCATGAAGCTTTGTAAAGGCGTATGAAGCTCCGAATCATTGCAGACAATTGCCAATAAGCCCAGGTCTGTCAGCCTTTGAGCCATCGCTTGAGCCACCTGTGTGCTTTGGCATCGGGCAATGATCCTTGGAATTTGTCCGGCAAAGAGCAGGCGCGTTTCATACGTGTCTCTGTTGACAATGGCTGCCACCTTCTCAATAAGCTCTGGCTCAGTCATATTTGGCGGAGCTATTGCAACATATATCTCGTCATACGCAGACATCAGAAATCCTGCATCAACTATTCTTCTTACAATGGCCCGCATTCCGGGCAAGCAATACCCATCTCAGTAATCAGCTGTATCTACCCCCATTTATCCGCGAGGATCTTTCCCAGGCGCTTGTATCCGGCCGATGGAACCCATTTCTTCATCCAGTCTTCAACAGCCTTGAGACCGTCCGGGTGTTCTTCCCTTATAGTCTCTATTTCCAGTGATGCATCGTTGGCTGCGTCGTCCATCGCTTTTGCGTCGAATTCTGCCATATCTCCCCTCCTGTTTTCTGTATCTGTGGTAGTTGATTTACTCCCGATCATTGTACCACTTCTAAATTAGGGTATTGTAGCATTCGAGTACTCCCTAATTCAAGTTTATAAAACTTCGGGGCATAGCTCCGTGGCATTTACAATGGATGTCTACAGCCATATAATTGACGGCATACAGAGCGATGCTATGGCTTTATTGGATAAGGTCCTTCCCGCGGGTGTAAATAATAAAGTTTCGTCGCTAAATTGTTGCTACTTTTCTTCCGTTTAGCTTTGCATGCCAGCGTAGCTCAGTGGTAGAGCAGCGGTTTCGTAATCTCGAGTCCAAAGTGACATTCCATCGTGCCCCATATCGACTGGTACAGTCCTTTAACCTCCAAAACCACGATTAGCGTGGTGCATTGTAATTCGGTGTGGTGAACCCGTCAACGTCAAAGCCAGCTACGGCTTGAGCGTGAGCCTATGATGGCAAGAACAAGCCTGGCCAGTGAGCTTGAGGGTAGATCAGGTGTCGATAATTGGTATTCTTATTTTTTCGAGAATCCCTTATCTTCTTTGGTAAAATCGAACAATACATTTCCTCTTCCAGTTTGCTTGTCTCTCTGAAAGGAAACTGTGATTGCCTTTTCGTTCTCGTAGGGCAAGGTAAAATCAACTCTCTCTGCAAGAATCTCCTCGGGGGATGTATACTGCATAATGCTAGCAATAGGTATGCTCCGTTCTGTTTTCCATAGCTTTACTCTGATATTCATTTCAACTACGCGATCTATCTTAGTGTCAAGTTCAACAAGGAGAATGTCAGATGAATCTCTAAAACTTGTAGTTAAATCTGCTTCGATAGGTTCTTGATTTGGCTTTACTTTGTCGAATAGCGGTGTGTTGTCTTGAAACTTAATCATGCTAACTAAATCGTTTATGCTAAAACGTTGCCCCGTATTTTTTAAAATGAAAACCTTGTCTTCCGCCTTATTCGTCCCACGTCCACCGAATTTAGATAGGGTAGCTTTAGGAGCGACATCACCCAATTCAAACGAGTCAGTAAGAACAAAATTGACCTTTTGAACCTCAAATTTATTAAGAATATATACAACCTCAGTATTAGCTATCCACCCCGATAGTTCTTTGGAATCTAAATTATCAACATTTCTGATTCCAATTCCGTATTTTTCTGCCAGTGTTACTGCGTTTAGAGAAAACCCACTAGTAGAGACCGCAATCATTTTATTGGCTCTAATCCCATCTCTCTTAGTCTTCAGTTGTTCTATCCAAGTTACATTCTGAGGTCTTCCCCAATCTCTACATTCGATAACAATTAATATGGGATGAGTTCCCAGTTTGCCCTTGATCGAAATATCAACCTCTCTGTAATTTTCTGAAGCATAATCAAATAATTTATCAGGTGACTTCACTCAAGGTTTGAATCACATAGTAATTCCTCCAAATCCCTGACAATTTTCTCAAATT
>PVMK01118582.1_pt1 | contig 12870 bp, 10 predicted proteins | sample 1853481 | NCBI WGS metagenome assembly PVMK01 (sample SAMN08533507, study PRJNA380276) | Marine sediment metagenome, whole genome shotgun sequencing project.
GTCAGTAATCAGTGGTCAGTAGTCAGTAGTCAGTAGTCAGTAGTCAGATAATAATAGCTTATAAACAAGGAACCGGCAATACGCAACGAGCATCCAGCATCCAGTATCCAGCATCCAGTATCCAGAATCCAGAATCCAGAATCCAACCTATCTGCCCAGCAGTATCTTGATCAAAGGGTTTAGAAAAAAAGGAATAAGCTTACCCAGTGAATTTGTAATTAGCAAGAAAATAATTATGAGCATGCCGAAGGGCTCAATGCGCGCAAAGTGCACCCTCAAACGCGCCGGCAAAAGCATGGCAAATAGTCGGCCCCCATCCAGAGGGGGGACCGGTATCAGGTTGAAAAGAGCCAGTACCAAATTGATGAGCACACTCCAGAACAGCATATTATAAAGATCCATAATGATGGGCCTGAAAATGGAAGTATACCATATAGCTTTAAAATGAAGCAGAAGCTGGAAGCTTACCCCTGAGACTATTGCCAGGGCCAGATTGGCAATAACACCTGCGGATGCAACATAAATAGTACTTTTGCGAAGGTCACGAAAATTGGCGAAATTAACCGGAACCGGCTTGGCATATCCAAAAATAATGGGAGAACCTGATAATTTTAACACCAGCGGCAGCAGAAATGACCCGATAAAATCAAGATGCTTGACGGGATTCAGGGTCAATCTTCCTGCCAGCTTAGCGGTGGGGTCTCCCAGTTTGTAAGCAACATAGCCGTGAGCTACCTCGTGGATGGTGACTGCCAAAAGCAAGGGGACAATCATTACCACCATCTGGTTCAGATCGAAGTTATTGAACATAATCTTTTACAAAGCCAAGTTCATCGTTGCGCGTTTTAAGCCGGCCGTTTAATTTTGCATCGAGGACAGCCTGCAGGATTTTTTTAAAGTTTGGTCCGGGCTCAAGTCCCATTTTTATAAGATCTTTGCCGGTTATCGAAGACTGGATATTCCGCAAGCGCGTAAAATAGTTGGAGATCGACTTTTTAACTTTTTCGCTTTTGGTTGCCGCCATCATGTAAAGTGCCAGTTCAATCCTAAAACCCGTAAGTTGGTGGTAAAGCGTACTGTTTGAAAGCGGAAGATGGCGTTCCATCCAAGACAGACACCGGTCGGCTTCAAATCGTTCTTTGATGAAAATATCTATGTAGCGTGGTGCCAGCTCAATCCGCCTGCAGATTTCATGGGTTGTTTCCTTGTCGCAATGACGAATTAGCGCCAGGAAATAAACGGTCCATTTCATATAGGATTCTTCCAAAAAGAGCAAATCATGCCAAGACAAGACCTTTTTAACGGCATTAAATAAAGCTACAAGTTCTTTTGTAAGGGTTATTGAAGGATGAATAACATGTAAAAGATCATAGTCGTGTAGCCTTATGATCGCGGAGGTAGGGTTTTCTTCTTCGAGAATTTGGCGCAGTTCAGAAAAGACCCTACGGCCGCTGAGCCGTTTGAAAAAATCCATTTTGACGGCATTTACGATCAGACCTGAAGTCAGCTTTCCTATCGTAAAATCAAAACGCTGCTCAAACCTTATAGCCCTGAAAACACGTGTTGGATCCTCAACAAAACTTAAGTTGTGCAGAACTCTTATGGTTTTTTCCTTAAGGTCCTTTTGAGCTCCAAAAAAATCGATCAAGGTGCCGAATTTGTCGGGGTCTAACTGAATGGCCAAGGTATTAACGGTAAAATCCCTGCGAAAAAGGTCGAGTTTAATCGAACTCATTTCTACCGTGGGCAGGGCGGCAGGGAACTTGTAGTATTCAATTCTGGCGGAAGCTACATCGATTTTAAAGCCGTCAGGGAAGATGATTACCGCCGTACCGAATTTATCATAAGCGTGAATACGTGCCTTGACCGTTTTTGCGAACTCTTGCGCAAAAACGATACCATCGCCTTCGATAACAATATCTAAATCTTCATTGGTCCTGTACAGAAACAAGTCGCGGACAAATCCGCCGACAATATAGGCGTCAAAACCATTTTCTACAGCCTTTCTGCCGATTGATTTCAAAATATCAATGATCCGGCGCGAAAGGCGTTCTTTCATAAATCTTGCAATATTTCTGGTTCTGGCATGGCTGAGTTCCTTCAGCAGCTCCGGGTACTCTTGACTCTTGTGTTGCTTTTGTCGAACCAGGATGTTCAGCAGATCGGTGCGTGTAATAACGCCTTTGATAACATTGTTGTCGATGACAGGGAGCACGCGTTGTTTGTTTTCGATAATTTTTTCCTGAATTTCGTGAAGCTCGGCAGCAGGTTTGACAAAAGCAAGCTCTGAGTTCATATATTCTCTAACGGGGATATGACCCAGCAGATGATAAAGGGCTTTTTCTATGATCTGGCGGGTGATATACCCGCGCAGTTTTTTGTCTTTGTTTTGCCCTTCGGTAACCAGCAGTGCATTGATATTATATCGGGTCAGGAGTTCAGCCGCTTCTTTGCAGGGGACATCGGCGTCGACCGTAATGGCAGGAGAAGACATTAAATCCTTGGCCCGGCTTCTCGATCGGATTTTTTTATAGAGAATTTCGGTCAGTTCGTGCTCAATCTGTACCAATGTTTTGCCCTTAATGGTTGCAGCAGCCGCAAATGTATGCCCGCCTCCACCCAGAGGGGTGACGATTGCTCCCACATCGACTTCGGGTATTCTACTGCGGGCCACAATGTACATTTTATCTCCCATACGTGCGATGGTAAAAATAGCGTCAAGATTTTCCATCTTAACCATTTTGTGAACCAGAAAGGCGAAATCCGAGACGTAATTGTCGGTGGTTACGGTTGTAATCACAACCTCAACACCGTTGATATTGTATCGGATTGCGGCCTGAATCATATCATTTAAGAGGCCAAGCTGTTCCGGGCTGATTTCTCTGGAGATCAGGTTCGAGACAACGTTTAAATTTGCTCCCCTTGAAAGCAGAAAGGCGGCGGCATTGAAATCTTTTTCAGTGGTTGAGGGAAACGTAAAAGAGCCCGTATCTTCATAGATACCCAGACACATGATCGTGGCTTCATCTGGTGAGATCTCAATCCCTTTTTCCATTATAATTTCAGCCAAAATGGTAACGGTTGCTCCCGTTAACTGGTGAACTTCAAGATGCCCGCTGATATCATTGGCAGCCGGCGGATGATGGTCATAGATGTGAATTTCCAAATCAGGCCTATCCAGCACCGAGGCCAGCTTTCCGATACGACCGGCCTGCCTGGTGTCAACCAGAACCAGTCTTTTCAAGTCCGAAAAATCGATATCTTTGATCTCTGCCATATTGAAGAGATACACCATGGACTTTATAAAGAAATTTCTCAAATTTTTTTCCTGGGAACCGGGAAAAACCACGAGGGCGTCAGGATACAGTTTTTGGGCCGCAAGCATGGAGGCCAGTGCATCAAAGTCGGCGTTTATATGGGTGGTAATGACGGTAAGATCTTTTTTGCTTAGCACGTTTTTTTTTGCCACAGCCCGTTCCTATAAGAAAAGTTATGTCTTTTTAATCATATATGATACGGTTAATCAAGCGCAAGATCAAGCAAACTTAATACCTTAATGAAGATCTACGATCGACTCGCCCACTGAATTAAAGAGCGGTGAAGCCGCGTTATACAAAATCGCAAAGCGATTTTATTTGTAAAGCCGTTGTTGTTTTGGTAAGAATATGATACTAAATTATAATAACATTTTGGCATTACACGGTAAATGACACAAAAACAAGATTCAAGTTACAGATACATTTTCGGTCCAGTTCCATCCAGGCGGTTGGGTATGTCTCTGGGTGTTGATCTTGTGCCTCACAAAACGTGCACTTTCGATTGTGTCTATTGCGAGAGTGGCAAAACCACCCGCTTAACAGTGAAACGCAAAGCATATGTACCGCTGAAAAAGGTCAAAGCAGAACTAACAGCCTTTTTAGCGAGTGGGCCACAACTCGATTTTGTAACATTTTCAGGTGCGGGTGAGCCGACACTCCACAGTGGCTTTGGCGAGCTTGTCGGTTTTATAAAAACTGCTTTCCCGCAGTATAAGTTAGCTTTGCTGACCAATGGCTCTCTTTTTTATAGATCCGATGTCAGAGATGAAATCCTTGATTTGGACCTTGTAAAAGTATCACTGGATGCTGTCTGTGAAAATAATTTCAGACGCATAAACAGACCGCATCGGGAATTGGGACTTTCTCATATTATTGAAGGCTTGATCGCTTTTAGAAATAAATTTGCGAAACAGTTCTGGATTGAAGTTTTTTTGGTCCCCGGTTATAATGACGGCGAAAGCGAGCTAAAGGAAATAAAAAAAGTCTTAAATATCCTGGAGCCGGACAGAGTTCAACTAAACACTCTTGACAGGCCCGGTACCGAACCCTGGGTAAAGCCTGCCGGCAAAAAGAGATTGACGGACATAGCCGCTTATTTATATAATGCCGAGATTACTAAGCATTTAAAATCAGATCAAAACAATTGCGATTTTGGTGACGATTTTTACCAGCGCCTTTTGTCAACCATAAAACGGCGGCCATGTACAGCCACTGATGCTTCACGGCTTTTGGGTGCCGATGTTAAAGAGGTTCGAAGGCACCTTTCCGCCTTGATAGAGAAAGGGGCGATTACCAAAAAGAAGATGCCCAGGGGAATCTTTTACATGAAACGAAATTGACCCATAAAGACCTTTGTAAATTTCAAAGGTCTTTCATTTAGGTTCCATGAGTAATGCCTTTCAGGATGACAGCTTTTCAAAGGTCTCACGAGTTCCATCAGGTCTCCATTTGAGAGGGAGGATTGATTATGCCAGCTTTTGTGTGGAAGGGAAAAGACAAAAACAAAAAAACCAAAAAGGGTGTAATTGAAGCTCCGAGCGTAAATGCCGTACGCGCCGAATTGATCAGGATTAAGATTACCGATTTTAAAATCAAGCCAAAGCCCAAGGATATTTTTGAAAATGTCTCTTTTATGCAGCCTAAAGTGGGACAGTCTGATATAATTCTTTTTTGTAGACAATTCTCCACTATGATCGATGCGGGACTACCTATTATTCAATGTCTCGAAATTCTTCATTCTCAGCAGGATAACGTTACTTTTAAAAAGATGTTGAAAGAGATAAAATCCAATGTTGAGGGCGGTCAAACCTTTGCAGAAACACTGAGCAAATATCCCAAGCAGTTTGATGATCTTTTTGTCAATATGATTCAAGCCGGTGAAGCCGGCGGTATTCTTGACACGATTCTGCGACGGCTTTCCGCATTTTTGGAGAAAGCGGCCAAACTAAAATCCCAGATTAAAGGTGCCATGACATATCCTATTGTAACCATGGTCATTGCCGCTATTGTGGTTGGCGTCATCATGGTTTTCGTTATTCCTGTATTTGAAGAGATGTTTGCCGGTATGGGAGGGGCACTACCGCTGCCTACCCAGATCTGTGTCAATATGAGCCGGTTTGTTAAAGGTAATATACACTTTATCATCGGTGGTATCGTTGCGTTTCTTTTTGTTGCAAAGAGGTTTTATGCTACCGACAAGGGTCGCGTGATTTGTGATGACGTTGCTCTGAAGCTGCCGGTATTCGGATCTTTAATCCGCAAAGCTGCCGTTTCCAAGTTTACACGCACCACGGGAACAATGCTTACCAGCGGAGTTTCGATACTAGATACGCTGGAAATTGTTGCTAAAACAGCCGGCAACAAAACCATTGAAAAGGCTGTATTCGAAACCCGTGCTGCCATTGCCGAAGGCCGCACAATGTCCGACCCTCTTGCTGAAAGCGGGGTTTTTTCCGTCAATGGTATGCCAGATGATTGCGGTCGGTGAATCCACCGGCGCTCTCGATGCAATGTTGGAAAAAATTGCCGACTTTTATGACGAAGAAGTCGACCAGGCCGTGGAAAATATGACCGCATTGATAGAGCCGTTTATGCTGGTGTTTCTGGGTGTGGTCATCGGCGGACTGGTCGTTTCAATGTATCTGCCCATATTCAAAATGGCAGCTGCGTTGGGTTAATCGATACATCGAAACCCGAGATTCAAACTTCGGTTCTTAAGTTTTTATAATCAACCCTTTCAGGATCTATGCCATACTCCCTTTTGACGTCCGAAAGTGAATATTATCATAGGCTAAAATGGCTTATGTTCTTTCGGCTCCTTTTTACTTCCCTGCTGCTTGGCTCCACGATTATACTGCAGCTTTCAGATAGTCCTTCGCCGCTGGCCAAGCCGCTTTTGGTCTTATACGGCCTTATTGCCGCTATCTTTCTGCTTTCATTTATTTACGCCGTTATTCTGCCCCGATTAAAACGCGCACTTATCTTTACATACATTCAAATCGGGGCTGACACATTTATAGTAACGTTGATCATTTTCGTAACCGGCAGTTTTTCAAGTATTTTTTCATTTCTTTACCTTGTCGTGATTATCTATTCGAGCATGCTCCTTTTCAGAAAAGGCATCATAATAATGGCTGCGCTGTGCAGTATCCAGTACGGGATCATGGTTGACCTTGAATACTATGGTTTTATCAATCCGTTTGTTATGGAGGGGAGCTTTACAGCCGTTAACTATCCCGGAGAGCATGTTGTTTTTAAAATATTGGTAATTATGGCGGCTTGCTTTGCCGTGGCATTTTTAAGCAGCCTTTTGTCTGAGCAGATCAGAAAGACAAAAAATGAGCTGCTGGCTTTGGAAGAACGTGTCAAACGAGTTGAGAAGTTGGCTTACATGGGTGAAATGGCAGCGGGTATGGCCCATGAAATCAAGAATCCGCTGGCTTCACTGGGGGGCTCAATCCAGATTTTAAGGCAAGAGATTAGTTATCAGCCTGAGCATGACAAATTGATGCAGATCGTTCTGCGGGAGACGGAGCGGTTAAGTACACTGGTTAATAATTTTCTTTTGTTTGCCAAGCCTCCGGCCGCCAAAATTGAAAAAGTAAAGCTCGACAGTGCCTTGGCAGAAACGGTTAAGCTTTTTGAAAAAGACGGCAGTTGTTTTGGAAGGATTTCGATTAAAGTAGATTTTGCTCCTGATATCTGGGTCGCAATGGATCCGATGCATCTGCGCCAGGTTCTCTGGAACCTTTTGTTAAATGCAGCTGAGTCGATTGCCGGAAAAGGGCGTATCGAGTTGAAAATGTACCCTTTAAAAAATGACTATGCTGAAATCATGATTGCTGATAATGGCTGTGGAATGTCGCGGGAATTGATCAAGTCGATTTTTGACCCTTTTTTTACTACCAAACTCAATGGGACCGGCCTGGGTCTTTCCATAGTTCACAGCATACTCGAAGCCTACAATACTTGGCTGGAAATTGAGAGCCGGGTCGATGAGGGGACAGCCATTAGGGTGCAGTTAAAGCGTACTGATCCCCCAACTTCGGCTTGACACCTTTTGGTAAATAGGTTAGCAAAAAGGGTTTACCGTAGGAATATTAATAAAATACCACGGATAGGTGAGTTGTTAGATGGAAAAAACAAGCGATCTAATCGGGAAGCGCAGAAAAAAAATAGAGGATTTAAAAAATAAAAAAATTGATCTTTTTCCCAACGATTTTAATGTTGCCCACACAGTTAGGGATATTGTCAGCTCACTTGAAGGGGTTCCAGGATCTGGGACAGATGAAGATTTCGAATATGTAGTCGCGGGGCGTATGTTGGCGATCAATCGATTCGGGAAAGCATCCTTTATCAGATTCAGGGATCGCACCGGCCGGCTTCAGGCATATATTCGGAAAGACAAAATTGGAGATAAGGCCTACGGTCTTTTTAAACAGCTTGATATCGGAGATATTATCGGCATAAAGGGCACCATGTTCAAAACCAAAACCGGTGAATGGACGCTGTTGGCACACGAATTAAAGCTGGTCTGCAAGTCGACGCGGCCGCTTCCGGAAAAATTCCACGGGCTCAAAGATCCTGAAAAGCGTTATCGTCGGCGCTACCTTGATTTAATCGTGAATTCAGATGTGCGCAAGATATTTATTAAACGGAGCAAAATCATTCAGGCGATACGTACATTTCTGCTTGAGCGGGATTTTCTTGAAGTGGAAACACCCATGATGCAGCCTGTTCCGGGCGGGGCCGAAGCCACACCGTTTGTTACTCATCATAATGCCTTAGGGATGGACCTGTTTCTGCGCATCGCTCCTGAGCTCTATTTAAAACGGCTGCTTGTCGGTGGCTTTGAAAGAGTTTTTGAGATTAACAGAAATTTCAGGAATGAGGGCGTTTCCTCCCGTCACAACCCGGAATTTACCATGCTGGAGTTTTATCAGGCTTATGCTACCTATGAAGACCTGATGGACCTGACCGAAGAGATGTTTGCATATGTGACCGAGGCGGCGGCCGGATCAACCACAATTAGCTATCAGGGGGCTACTATAGATATGGGTGCCAAGTGGCGCCGCGTGTCCCTTTCTGCGGCCCTGGAGGAGTACGGCGGCGTGGATGCAAATTTACTCAAAGACAAAGAGAAACTTCTTGAAATTGCTGCTTCCAAGGGGATTAAAGTAACCAAAACCGGCCGTCTCGGAAAAATCATTACCAAGCTGTTTGATGTTTTAGTGGAGCCGAAACTTATCCAGCCCACATTTATTACCGGATATCCGGTGGAGGTTTCTCCGCTTTCCAGAAGAAGTGATCAAGATCCCGACCTTGCGGAGCGCTTTGAGCTTTTTATCGCGGGGCATGAGATTGCAAACGGATTTTCAGAGCTGAATGACCCTTCTGATCAAAAAGACCGTTTTTTGCAGCAAATGGCTGACCGGGAAGCCGGTGATCAAGAGGCTCACTTGATGGACAAAGACTACATTGAAGCACTGGAATACGGAATGCCTCCTGCTGCCGGCCAGGGGATAGGGATAGACAGGCTTACCATGCTGCTTACCGATTCTGATTCTATCCGGGAGGTTATTCTTTTTCCCCACATGAAGCCCAAAGGGGACTAACGCGGGCATGGCGCAAACCGTAAAGTATATACAATGTTTGAAATAAAAGATTTTGGGGTTTCCAATTCAAATGCGAAGCGAGTATCCGGAATCCAGTATCTTCCTCAATAATGTGAAACAATTGCTTATATGTTGCACAGTTTTTAAACCTAAACAGAATCAATAACGATCGCATGTCTTTTGAATACTTCATAGGTGGTCGCTACCTCAGGGCCAAACAGAAAAAAACGTTTCTTTCATTAATTACCTTTCTTTCCGTAGCCGGTGTTGCGGTTGGGGTTATGGCCCTGATTGTAGTAATTGCAGTTATGACCGGCTTTGAAGCCGACTTGAAGTCCCGTATATTGGGAGTTGAGTCGCATGTGGTTTTAATGCGTCACGGCGAACCTTTTAGCGATTATCAAAGCGTGTCAAAATATGTGAACAAGGTCGAGGGGGTTGAAGCGGCAACGCCGTTTATTTACACTCAAGTCATGCTGCGCAGCTCATCCGGTGTTGCCGGTGTTGTACTCAGGGGCATTGACCCTCAATCCGCCGGCCGGGTAATTAAAATTTTAGAAAGCGATGCTTTGCACAATTTAGATAAGATGCATAAGGAAAAAGGCATGACCGCTTCTGTGCCCGGGATCATTTTAGGCCGGGAGCTTTCCAGAAGTCTGGGGGTCATTATTGGTGATGTTGTTGCTCTGATATCATCAAGAGGCATGATATCTCCAGTGGGATACTTGCCGGCTATGAAGCGGTTTAAGGTGGCAGGTATCTTTGAAGCCGGCATGTATGAATATGACGGTTCTCTGGCTTACATTCATCTGCAGGATGCTCAGAAAATCCTAAGAATGCCTGATGCTGTAACCGGTATCGAAGTGCGGGTTAACGATATCTATCAAGCCAAGAAGATAGCGGAAAAGATAGTTGCCGGCCTGGGATTCCCGTACTGGGCCAGGGACTGGATGCAGATGAACCACAACCTCTTTTCGGCGCTTAAGCTGGAAAAGACGGTTATGTTTATAATTTTAGTGCTGATTGTTTTGGTGGCCGCCTTTAACATCGCCAGCACGCTGATCATGATGGTAATGGGCAAAACAAAAGATATAGCCATATTAAAGGCCATGGGTTCCACGGATAAAAGCATCCGTAAAATTTTCATCTTCAAAGGGATGATTATCGGTTCAGTTGGAACTGCGCTGGGAATTTGCCTGGGGATTTTCCTGTGCAAAATACTGGAAAAATACAAATTCATTGAGCTTCCAGGGGATGTTTACTATATCACAACCCTTCCTGTAAGACTTGAGGCTTTAGATGTTTTTATGATTGCCGCCGCCGCCATAGTGATATGTTTTTTAGCAACACTATATCCGGCTCACCAGGCATCCAAACTCAACCCTGTTGAGGCAATTCGTTATGGTTGATGGCGTCGTAAAAAGTCCCATCTACTGCGTTGTAGTATTTTTTCAGACACTCGGCATACGACATGTATGGCCTCGTTCCTGAAAAAATACTACGCCTCTTTATCCCGCCGAGGTTTGGCGGGAGTCTATGAACCTTTTTACTTAGCCATCTATAGTTGAATTCGTGACTTTTTACTAGATTATCATGGTTATGTCTGAAAGTACCGACAAAAAGAATGCTGCGGATCGATTGATCGTTGTCAGGGAGCTATGCAAAAGTTTCAATAACAGTGGTTCCCGTATAGATATCCTCAAAGGGGTAGACCTTGAGCTGGATGCCGGAGAGACGATTGCAGTTGTTGGCGCTTCCGGAATCGGCAAATCTACGCTACTTCACTTGCTTGGAGCGCTGGACCGGCCCGACAACGGGACCTTTTTGTTTCAAGGAGAGGATGTATTTCTTTTTGACGGTTTAAAGCTGGCAAGATTTCGAAACGAGTTTGTAGGATATGTCTTCCAGTTTCATCATCTGCTCCCCGAGTTTTCCGCACTTGAAAATGTGATGATGCCGGGATTGATTAAAGGGCTGGGTAAAAAAAAAGCACGGAAAGCTGCGGAGTCAATTCTTGTTAAGGTTGGGCTCAAAGATCGTTTATTCTACAGGGTCGGCAAGCTTTCAGGAGGTGAACAGCAAAGGGTGGCCCTGGCGAGAGCTCTAGTTCTTAAACCGGTTGTGCTTTTGGCCGATGAGCCTACCGGTAATTTGGACAAGAAAAACAGCGAGCAGGTCCACGAGTTGCTTTTGGAATTGAATCGTGAATTTTGTGTTACGCTGGTTGTAGTAACCCACAATATGGAACTTGCATCTTATATGTCACGCCGTGCGACAATTATCGACGGCAAACTGGTGGAGCTGGAAAATTGAACAATGTAAAAAGATACTTGGTCTTGTTTGTTATCACGAGCCTGACGCTGGTGCCTAATATTGCTTCTCCGCTGGAGACGGTGCGGGTTGCCGTGTTGCCCTTTGAAGTTTATTCAGTAAAAGACCTTGCTTATATGCAAGCCGAAATCGCCGGGATTATCAAGAAACATTTAAAACAGGATGGCGCGGTTGTTGTGGATTTGGGCTTAAAAGCGGAGTTGAGGGACGCAATAGCCGCAGGGGTCGACGGTATCCGTAATTTGGGTGTTAAGAGTGGTGCAGACTATATCGTTTGGGGAAGTATAACCTGGATTGGGCAGCAGTTCAGCATGGACGCAAAGATGATCGAGACCTTTAGCGAAGCGCCGCCGAATATTTTTTTCGTGGAAGGAAAAAGCATAGAGACTCTCCTGGGAACAGTGAAGGAGCTTACTGATAAAATCGGGATGAAGATTTTTAAGCGCGAAAAGGTCGCCGAGGTGCTGATTAAAGGCAACAAGCGGATAGAGTCTGATGCTATCCTGAAGGTTATAAAAACCGCTCCGGGCGACATCATGCTTGCCAAGAGCCTTTCGGATGACTTAAAGGCCGTATATGCCATGGGGTATTTTGACGATATCCGCATTGAGGCAGAAGACGGAACTGATGGAAAGATCATCACCTTCAGGATAAAGGAGAAACCGAACGTTAGAAAAGTTCGCCTGGAGGGCAACAAGCATATCGACGATGAAGATATACAAGAAGTGTTAGCCATCAGAACGGGCTCAATACTGAACATCAACACAATCAATAACAGTGTTAAGCAAATAGAAGATCTTTACAAGGAAAAAAATTATCACAACGTCAAAGTTGCTTATAATATTGAGTACCTTGAAAACAATCAGGCTGTTATCAAATTCGTTATCGCGGAAGGAGAAAAGGTTCGTATAAAAAAAATCATCTTTGAAGGCAATACCGCTTATAAAGACAAAAAATTAACAAAAATGATGGAAACGTCAGAAAAAGGCTTTTTTTCATGGATAACGTCGTCCGGCGATCTGAACATGGATAATCTAAACCAGGACATTGCCAAGCTTTCGGCCTTTTATCACAACAGTGGTTATATACGGGCCAAGGTAGGGGAACCGAATGTTGAATTTAAAGAAAACTTGATATATATCACAATTAAAATTGTTGAAGGACCGCGATTTGAGGTCGGAAATATCGATATTGCCGGTGACCTGATTTTTCCCAAACAGGTATTGCTGGAAAAACTGAAAATTACTAAAGAAACGTTTTTCAACCGAGAAGTCGTCCGCAACGATGTGCTTGGGTTGACCGATTTTTACGCTGACGAAGGTTATGCCTACGCTGAAATAGCACCACGTATTCACCAAGATGCCGAAAAGTTGATCGTCAATATCACCTATAATGTTAAAAAGAATAAACAGGTCTATTTTGAAACCATCATTATCAGCGGAAACACCAAGACAAGAGACAAGGTAATCCGTAGAGAGCTTATGGTTTTTGAACAGGAGCTGTACAGCGGAAAAGGATTAAAACGCGGCGTACGCAATCTGTACCGTCTGGAGTACTTCGAAGAAGTCAAGGTTAACACATTGCCGGGAAGCAGCGACGACAAGATG
>PVMK01122775.1_pt1 | contig 12870 bp, 10 predicted proteins | sample 1853481 | NCBI WGS metagenome assembly PVMK01 (sample SAMN08533507, study PRJNA380276) | Marine sediment metagenome, whole genome shotgun sequencing project.
CATGGGCGGAACCGGGGAATGTAGTGACGGTGGCGCGGCGGGCGAGGGTGCGACTGCCGACGAGGCCGGGGGCCCAGGCGGTGAGGGTGCTGCCGGCGGCGTTGGTCAATATCCTGGTGAAACCGATGCGGAGCGCGCTGCGCGTCTCGGCAAAGAGCTGGACGAATCTGTAGGAGACTTCGACGAAGTCCTGATGGAAGAACAGCGGGAGATTTCGACCGTAAGCCGCAACACTGAGGGTGTTGGCACTGGCGGCGGGTCCGTCGGGGCCGCCGGGCCGGTCGGCCATGGCGGACAGGCCGGCGGCAACAGCACCAGTGGTTCGGTTTCCGTACTGAATCCCACCGATGAGCGGCAGGCATCGATCGACAGCATGAGTGAGGAAGATATCCAGGACCGCCGTCCGGACGACATCATGGAAAATGTCGGGGACGATATTGTTGCCAGGCAGCTGTATGAAGCGGCGCTGGCCGAAGATGATCCGGAATTGCGAGAGCGACTCTGGGAAGAATACCGTAAGTACAATGGCCTGTAAGGAGAACCGTCCGTCGTGATGGTAAAGAAATCATGTTTTCTGATCGTTGCAGCATGGATGGTATCCGGCTGCGCCGTCAATGAAGTCATCACCGCGGATATAAACCATCTCGACGTTGCCGAGGTTGCCCCACCCGAGGAAATGCTCCTCGACATCGGCATTGTCGAGTTTGACGACGGCGTCCCTGAAGACAACGATCCGGTAAAAACCGGCATTTATCAGGAAGTGCGGTCAGCGGAAGTTCGCTATCTACCCTATCACCTGAAAACAACGCTGCAAGGCACTGGCCACTGGGGAGCCGTGCGCGTCATTCCATCACGTAGCGCTTTTACAGATGTCATCGTCAGCGGCGTAATCGAAAAATCCAACGGCGAATATGTGGAATTGCGGCTCAAGGTCGAGGACGCAATGGGCCATGAGTGGTTCGAAAAGGTCTATGAAACGCAGACCGGAATCTCGTCCTATAACGAGTATCGCGACCGTTCCAACGACCCATATCAGAACGTGTTTAACGATTTCTCAAACGACCTGCGCGAATATGTGGCGGCGCTTCCGGCAAAACAGGTTCAACAAATCAGGCAGGTGTCGGAGCTGCAGTTTTTCGGTGATATGGCACCGCTGTCGTTCGGTGACCACCTTACGAATAATAAAGATGGAACTATAAGCATTGTTCGCCTGCCGGCAGAAAACGATCCGACCGCCGCCCGGCTACGACAGATTCGCGAACGCGACCGCCTCGTCGTCGATACCTTGAATGAACACTATGCAAACTTCTATTACGGAATCGCAATTCCATACGAAGGCTGGCGCAAAATCTCGCGCGAAGAGCAGGTCAACTACCGGCAGGTCAGGCGATCGGCAGCAATGCGTACCCTCCTGGGCGTTGTGGTGCTGGCCGGCTCGGTTGCCATGGATACAGACAATAGTTCGCACTCTTCGACGCGGAGAATGAAACGCGGCATGCAGACTGTCGGTATCACGAAGGGGTTTGAGGCCATTATGAGCGGACTGACCCGGCGAAGCGAAGCCAAAATACACCTCGAGTCGATCGCGGAGTTGTCCGAGTCCTTTGGCTCGGAAGCGGCGCCGATGGTCATTACTGTTCAAGGTGAGACCCGACGCCTGACTGGCACGGCCACGGCACAGTACGAAAGCTGGCGCCGACTTCTCAAACAAATCTACCAGGCGGAGACCGGTTTCTCGGGGCCGCTTGAAGTTGGTGTGCCGACCAGGGGCGAGCAACCGTCAGGTTGATATCAGAACGTAGAAATACATGCGCGTCCTGGAAAAAGGTGCACAGCTAGCTGATCGTTACACGCTGGTCCGCCGGCTCGGTTCGGGTGGCATGTCGGAAATCTGGCTTGCGCAGGATCGACGGACCGAAAAACCTGTTGCGCTCAAGTTTCTGTTGCCCGAATTGGCCGACAACCCTGGGTATCGCAAGCTCCTGCGCAAAGAATGGCAGCTCGGTTCCAGGTTGATGCATGCCAACATCGTTCGCGTGTTCGAATACCACGATACCGATGAGGGACCCTTTTACAGTCTGCAATACATCGGTGGTCCGGATATCGCTGTGCTGGTGGGTGAGGACATCGAGGTCGTATTGCGGCCGATCGGACTGATTGCCGATGCCTTGCGTTATGCGCACGGGAAGAACGTCATTCACCGGGACACGAAGGCGGCTAATGTTCTGCTGGACAACAGAGGTGTGCCGTACCTGATCGATTTTGGTGTTGCGGCGCGTTTTGATGAGGATCATGCGGCGACAGGCGGCTCACCGATTGCCTCCAGCCCCCAGCAGCTCGCCGGGGAGGCGCCGAGACTGGAAGATGATATTTACAGCCTCGGTGCCCTGATTTACGAACTGATAAGCGGTCGCCCGCCACACCCGGGGACGGCTGACGATAGTCTGAACAAGGATCCGGAGCCGTTGACGGCGAAGAATGGTAGCGCCGTTCCTGCGTCGATCGGGACGCTCGTTTCGCAAATGCTGGCCAGGGATCCGGGCGCGCGCCCGGACGCCGAATCCGTGGCCCGGAAACTACGGGACGCAGGATTTGACGCCGGTCCGGTACCTGCCCGATTCGTCGCCGGTGTCGAAGACGTTGATGTTGTCCCGATCGAGCCAACCATCCGCCCCCTCGAACACCGCACATACACACAGCCGGCGGCATCACGCAAACTGGAGCAACGAACCGGCATGTCTCAACGTGTGTTTGCTGGTGCGTTGGCCGGGGCGCTCCTTATTTTTCTGGCAATTGTTTTTGTTTTGCCGAAATTCGTCGGCGATCGAGGGGGCAGGACATCTGAGCCGGTAGCGACAGTTCCGGACGAGGAAACTCGATTGCCCGGTGCCGATGAGGATCTGCCATTCAATGAAAACATCGATGACTTCACGAAGCGCACCCGACAAGTACGCGCAAAACATGATACCGAACAAGCGCTCGGTGAATTGCTGTCGAAACTCGAAACGCTGGAGGCAAGGGCGGTAGGTCGCTGGGCTGGTCAGGTCTATGTGAAAGCGCAGGAGGTCTACGCCGACGGCGATCGCGCATATCTACAGCGGAACTACAAGCTGGCGGCTGAAAAGTATGAGGAAGCCATCACGATCATCGATCCTCTTCTTGACCAGGTGGACGTTGTTTTCGAGGAAACGATGAACTACGGGCGTACCGCCCTTGAAGCGGGAGACAGCGTTGAGGCGTTGCGCCATTATGATCTTGCTGTGGCAATCAGTCCGGGTCATGCCGAAGCGCATAATGGTCTTACGCGTGCCAAAAATCTTGACCTGGTCATGAATCTGACGAGGCAGGGCGTCAGACTTGAGCAAGATCTTGATCTCGATGCGGCGCGGCTCGCTTTCGAGAAAGCGCTGGCGCTCGATGCCGCATGGCAAGCGGCGGTGGACGGACTGCAACGCGTCCTGGTGGCAAGCAATCAGATGTCATTCGACCAGAGAATGACGGAAGGGCTTGAAGCCCTGGCCGATGGCGATTTTCCGACAGCCCGTGCCGCATTCAGGACCGCACAGGCCTTGCAGTCCGATTCACGGGAGCCTGTCGATGGCTTGTTGCAGGTCGATCAGGGCATTCGACTCGAAAAAATCGCGTTGTTGGAGCGCGACGCCACAATGCTCGAGGGCAAGGAGCAGTGGGATGACGCCGTTCAAAAGTACAAGGCGATTCTCGAAGTTGATCCCAATCTGGATTTTGCGCATGCAGGTCTGGCACGGGCAAGCGGGCGAGCCGCTCTGCACGAGACGCTCGAGAAATATATTGCGGATCCCGACAGTCTTAGCAACCCTTCGACTATGCAGGCTGCGACGAAATTGCTGCTCGATATAATCCGCATGCCGTCTGTCGGCCCGCGACTGGAGGACCAGAAAAATCAGCTATCCCGATTGCTCAAACGGGCGACAACAGAACTAACTGTTCGTCTGATTTCCGATAATGCAACTGATGTTGTGATATTCAGGGTTGGTAAACTAGGCAGGTTCGATTCACAGGAGATTAGCCTCCGCCCCGGTTCTTACGTGGCGGTAGGCAGTCGGCCCGGCTACCGCGATGTCCGACTCGAGTTTAAAGTATCTCCGGAGATCGCTCTTCAAACCATTATTGTCCGTTGCGAGGAACAGATTTGAGTTTTGACGCCGTAGTAATTCTCGATGCAGAAGGCGAACGGCGAATAGACATTGAACGTCTGCCGCTGCGGGTCGGCACCGGCATTGAATGTGAACTACGCTTGCCGGGGCCCGGTGGCGGTCCCGTCGCGTTGCTCGACATACTTGACGATGCCCCGTTCGTACAACCCGTTGGCGGAGACGGCGCACTGCAGATAAACGGCGCGCCGTTGACGACAAGCAGGCGGCTGGCGGCCGGCGATACACTGGAGTTCTTTGGCAGCCGGATCGAGATCGGAGAGCAGCACGGGGCATTACAGCTTCAAATTCATCTCGAAGACAGCGCCTATGTGACGAAGCCGCCGGAGCTGCCGGACGCCGCCGGCGAGCTTGCAGAGGAAGCGATTGCGCCGACGGCATTCAAGCGTGCATCCGATATTGCCGCCCGGACAATTGAGCCACGAAAACATCACTGGCAGGCAATCATTGGCGGCGTACTGGCGGCGTTGGTGATTGCGTCCTACCTTCTGTTCAGTGCGAGGTCCGTTCAATTTACGGTTCAGCCCGGCGCGCCTGATGATTTCGAGATTACCGGTGGCTGGTTTCGGCTTCCCTTGGGCAATCGTTTTCTTTTGCGCACGGGGAGTTACACCGTTCACGTCAAAAAAGACGGCTACTACAATCTCAGCCGGAGTCTGACTGTCAGTGACGCGCAGAGCCAGGCGTTTGAACTGGTACTTCGAAAGTTGCCGGGGCAACTCACGGTCATAACCGATCCGGTCGTCGATGCGATTGTTACGATCGATGAAGGTATCGTCGGCCAGGCGCCTTACGGCCCTGTCGAACTGCAACCCGGTGTGCACTCGGTCACAGTCAGCGCCGATCGATTCCTGCCGTTTTCCGATGTGTTAGAGATCCCCGGTCTCGGCCGTCAGGAAGAAGTACGCGTTCAGCTCGTCCCACGCTGGGCAAATGTCGATGTATCAACAGAGCCGTCCGGCGCCACGATTTATGAAGGCGAGCAAAAAATAGGGTTGACACCGATGGTTCTCGAGCTGCTCGAAGGGTCACATGACATCAGCATCATCCTCGACGGATACAAGGCGTGGGACGGCACGATTACCGCAGCACCCAATGTCGATCAGCTCATTCCGACTATCCAGCTCGAGCCCGCCAACGCCCGGCTGCTGGTCAACACGATACCCCGCGCCGCCAACGTGACCGTCAATGGCCGCTACAGGGGGCAATCGCCGGTCAATCTCTCGCTCTCTCCGGACATTAATTATGAAATCGGCATGTCCAAGGCCGGTTACGGATCGGTGAAGCGCAAGATTCGTCTCGAGGCTGCCGCCAGGGAAGAAATGACCGTGGACCTGACGGCTCGCACTGGCAGAGTGACCGTGCGTTCATATCCGTCCAGCGCCACGGTTTATATTGACGGGCGCGCGCGAGGTACCGGCACGGTAACGCTGAATCTCAGCTCCGCCCCGCATCGTCTTGAAGTCCGTCGTGAAGGGTATGAATCCTTCAGTCGCAGCATTACGCCGCGCCCGGGCTATCCGCAAACGGTTCAGGTACGGCTTCGCTCCGAAGCGGAGATCCGCCAGGCGTCGGTTGCGCTGACGATCACGACGTCTGAGGAGCAGATTTTGAGGCGCGTCGAACCCGGCAGTTTTACGATGGGCGCCTCGCGCAGCGAGCAGGGCAGGCGCGCCAATGAAGTGCTGGTCCCCGTAAGGCTGACCAAACCATTTTTTATCGGCGCAAAGGAAGTGAGCAACAAGGAATTTGCGCAGTTCAGGAAAGGGCACGATTCTGGTGCCGACGTTCATGCATCTCTGGCCGGTGACAATAATCCGGTCGCAAATGTGACCTGGGAGGATGCCGCCGAATACCTCAACTGGCTGAGCGCCAAAGAAGGACTGGCGCCGGCCTACGAACTGAAGTTCGACAAATGGGTACCGATCTATCCGGTCCCGAATGGCTATCGATTGCCCAGCGAGGCGGAGTGGGCCTGGGCGATTCGCTATCAGGGCAGCGCCAGGGCATCCAGGTTTCCCTGGGGAGAAAAGCTCCCTCCGCGGGGCGAGGCGGGGAATTATGCCGATCAATCTGCTGTTGGACTCGTGCCATCAATTCTGCCGAGCTATGACGATGGTTATGCGTCCACGGCGTCGGTTGGCACATTTCCGGCCAATGCGCTCGGTATTTATGACGGAGGCGGCAATGTGGCCGAATGGGTGAACGATATTTATTCGGTGCCTACGCCCGGCCAGACTCAAGCTGTCGTCGATCCTGCGGGTCCCGACAAGGGTACGCATCATGTTATCCGCGGCTCGAGCTGGCGCCACGCAGGCATTATGGAGTTGCGACTGAGTTATCGCGATTTCGGCACGGGGCCACGCGCGGATGTCGGATTTCGTATTGCCAGAAACGTTGAATGAAAGTTCACTCAAGCAACGTCAGGTGAAATTTCATGAGACAATATTCGATTGAAGTGGTCCAAAGATACTCTGAGATTGTGCGGATGGACATGACATGATGAAACATCTGATTACGCTGCTTTTGGCGTTATTTCTGGCAACGGTTTCCTGGTCACAGGATTCTGAGGAATCCAGCGATACCGAGACCGAGGTAACCGAGGTAGCCGAGGAAGAGGACGATTCGGATCTCGACGAACAGGGATTCGAGGAGGAAGATGAAGACGACTTCACACCGAGCCAGGAGGTGTCTGCCGATCAGTCGTTAGCCTTTCCTGTCGATATCTGATCCGTGACCGTCATCGAATGATGAGATTTGTTTTATGAAGAAAAAGGCCTTCTCGACAGAGTTTATTTTTCAGCTCTTCGCATTGATCATCGCGATCATCATCGTGCATGCGTTCTATGTTTCGATCGTTCGCCCGAACGCAGCACAGGTCATCGAGGAACAAAACGCGGCTGCCGCGGACAATCCAGACTATGTCCGGGCACGATCGACCTGGGTACTGATTAAGGATCTGGAGCAGGAGTCCTGTTTCATCCTGATGTTCTGGGCATTGGCCATCATGGGTTACAAGACGGTCAAAATTCTCGACGAACGAAAACTTCTCGACATCGATCTTGTGCCTGTTGCCGAGGGGATGCGGGTCTTACCCGAAGACACGCGCGAGTTTGCGCGCCAGGTCGAAGCGCTGTCCGAGGAGAATCGAAAGATGTTGCTGCCGCGAGCCTTGCTCAACGCACTGCAGCGTTTTAGTTCGACAAGGAGTATTCAGGACGTCTCCACCAGCACGCACACGATTTGCGAATCAGAGGCGGAGAAGCTGGAGTCCGAACTGGCGATGATCCGTTATATCACATGGGCAATTCCCTCAATCGGGTTCATCGGAACGGTTCGAGGTATTGGTGAGGCGCTTGCGCAGGCCGACAAGGCGGTGCAGGGTGACATCGCCGGCGTGACCCTGAGTCTTGGCGTTGCGTTCAACTCTACGTTCATCGCGCTGTTGATCAGTATTTTTCTGATGTTTCTTGTACATCAGCTACAACTACTGGAGGACAATTTGGTTTTTGACAGCGAGCATTATTGTGACGACAAGCTGATTCGCCATATGAAAGCGGATTGAGCCTGTCAGGGTTTTTAAGCTTGAGTGTTGTTGCTGCACACATAAACGATGCCGGAATAACGGCACTCGATTCAAAGCGAATCTTATATCGTGAGCCCGGCTTCGCGTTGCTCGACGACGATCGGCTTACGACGGGTAACGAGGCGTACGCGGCAGCCAGAATAATGCCGCGAAGAATTCAGCATAACTACTGGTCTGACCTGACAACGACACCGCTGGCCGATCAGCGATTTTGGCACCTGAGCGCTGCGGACCTGGCAAGCCGTCAGCTCGAGCAGATGTGGCGCCCGCTGGCAGCCACACACAAGGACCTCATCATCGGCGTGCCGCCATATATGAGCACGGACAATCTCGGCCTGCTGCTTGGTATCGCATCGGAAATCAAACTGCCCGTTATCGCAATGGTGGATTCGGCCGTCGCGGCGACGCGCCGCGAGTACAAGAACGCAGTCCCGGTTCACATCGACATGAGCCTGCATTCGACGAGCCTCACGCGTCTTGCGCAACCCGGGCGGACCCAGATCGAACGAGTCGAGATTCTGGATTCCTGTGGCATTTACGCGCTTTACGATGCGTGGATCAGAGTTATCGCGGAAGCATTCGTGCAGCAGTCCCGTTTCGACCCGTTGCATACAGCCCAGACCGAACAAATGCTCCTCAACCGGCTCGGTGGCTGGCTGACGGCCGCCTGTTCGAATGAGACCGTGAAGCTTGATGTGGAGTACGCGCAACTAAGTCATGAAGCCGAGATCGAATCACTGGAATTGATTGGTGCTGCTGCGCCGATATATCAAAGTATCGCGAGCAAGTTACGGTCTTTGTACCGCGCAGAAGAGACGCCGGCGATTCAGATGTCGGATCGAGTGGCAAGGTTGCCGGGCCTGGCGGACATGCTCGAAGCGCGGGTCGGCGGTGCGGTTTATCTGCTGGAGCCCGGCGCCACGGCACGCGGCGCACTGGCGCGCTGTCATGATCAGACAGGCTCCGGCGATGGTATCAGCCTGATCCGGCAACTGCCCTGGGACCAGACGGCTGTCGAAGTCAGGTCCGAACAGGCAGAACAAGCGCACTCGGCGCGGCCGACGCACTGCTGTTTGATCACACGGCCTACAGGATCGATGAATCGCCGCTTGTACTCGGGACCAAGATAGCAGAGGGCGAACGCACGATACCGCTGCCGGGCGAGATGCCAGGTGTTTCCAGGAGGCATTGCTCGGTCCGAAGTCAGAACGGCCAGTGCGTTCTGGAGGACCACAGCCGTTACGGGACGTTCCTCAATGGCCACCGGATTGACGGATCTGCGGTATTGCAGGCGGGTGACTTACTCCGGCTGGGCTCGCCCGGACATGAACTGCAGCTGATCGCCATGGAAGAGTCACATGGCACGTAAAAGACGAGAAGTGCAAATAATCGGCATGTCGTTCCTCGACGTTATGAGTTGTGGGCTCGGCGCCGTCATCCTGTTTTTCATGATCATCAACGCCCAGGTCAGAGTTAGTGCCGACACCGAAAACAGCGAGCTCATGGGCGAAACGACCAGGCTCGAATTCGAAGTGCTCGACGGGCGCAAGAATCTCGTACTTGCCAGAAACACGAAGGAGCAGCTCGACGACGAGAAAGTGCGGGCGGAAGGACAGATCGCGCAAATCATTGCCCTGCTTGAAGAGCTGAAAGCCGAGCTGTCGACGTACGACAAGGACACATTGGCGAAGATTGAGCGAATCGAGAAACTGCAGTCGGACATAGAGTCGCTCGAAAAGGAAAAGAAACGGCTACTGGCGCTGGCCAAGGAAATGGATGCCGAAGGCACCAGAGTCAGAGCGTTCAAAGGGATCGGCGACCGGCAATACCTGACCGGACTCAAAGTCGGCGGTGATCGCGTGCTCATCCTCGTCGACAACTCGGCAAGCATGCTGGACAGCAAAATCGTCAACATACTTCGACGCCGGAACATGGCGGACAGGGACAAGCTTCGCGCCGTCAAGTGGCGTCAGGTCGTCGCGAGTGTCGACTGGCTAGCCACACAGCTACCCACAAAGGCCAAATTCCAGATCTACCTGTTCAACACCGAGGCGAAACCGGCTGTAAAAGGCAGCGATGGCGTCTGGTTGGACGTGGCCGACGGCAATCAGATCGACGAAGCGATCAGGGCGCTGCGCCGGGCCCCACCGAAAAACGGCACAAACATGCATGCAGCCTATCGGGTCATCAGACAACTAACGCCACGGCCCGACAATGTGATCCTGCTAACTGATGGCTTGCCGACGATGCAGGACGCCACCACCAGTCGCAGGACGATATCCGGCAGAGACCGGTATGCGCTGCATTCTCAGGCGGTTCGTGAGATACCGAGCGGCGTGCCTGTCAATATCTTGTTGTATGCGTTGGAAGGCGATTACGACGCCGCAGTCGCATACTGGGCGCTCGCTAACTCGACCAGCGGATCCTTCGTCAGCGTCAGCAGGGACTGGCCGTGACCAGGCGCCGCAGAAGCATGGATGCATTCAACCTGTCTTTCCTCGACGTCATCTCCTGCGGGTTCGGCGCCGTTATCCTGTTGCTGGTACTCAGCAAAATCTACGAGCCTGCGATCATCGAGAAAACACAGGAGGACCTCGAAGCGTTGATTGCATTGCTGCAGGAGGAGTTGTTCGAAATTCGCGGGCAAGCGGCAGTCCTTAACCGCGATCTGATTTCGGTTCGTGAACAGACGTCGAATACCAAGATGACGCTCGCACGATTGCAAGGTGAGCTGGATACGGTTCAGGGCCAGTATGCTGTCACGATCGACGATTCCGCAGAGGCCGTGATCGACGAAGGCGACCTCCTCGCATCGCGGCAATCACTCACCGCCGAAATGATGCAACTCCAGCCCTATTACAGGCGCCCGGACGACGGCGCAGTGGCCGGGATTCCTGTCGATAGTGAATACGTCATTTTCGTGATCGACACATCCGGCAGCATGCAGCAGTACAACTGGAGGCGCGTGCAGAGAAAGTTGACCGAGACGCTCGAGGTCTATCCCGAGGTCAAGGGCATCCAAATCATGAACGACAATGGCAAGTACATGTTCGAGCAATACGCGGGAAAATGGATACCCGACACGCCCGGGCGGCGCCAGGCAATCATGAATACCATGCGTACCTGGGCGCCATTCAGCGACAGTAACCCGGTCGATGGCATTATGTATGCGATCGACACGTTCTGGTCTGCCGACAAGAAAATCAGCATCTACGTGTTCGGAGATGACTACGGTGGCAGATCTGTGGAATCGGTCGTTAGAGTCATTGCACAAAAAAACAAAATACAGCCGGATGGCAGCCAGATGGTCAGGATTCACGCTGTCGGTTTTCCGCTGTTCCAATTCGGTGGTGGACGCGTGCCGAACGAATCGCAAAAGTTTGCTGCGCTAATGAGAGTCCTGTGTGAACGCAATGGCGGTACCTTTGTCGGCCTGACGGGGGCGGGATAGCGCCGTATTGGGGGTTAGGAGCAGCCGGTTTCGCGGTAGGCTGATACAAAGGCAGCAAACGACCCGAATCGGACATCAAACGTTCGAAAAAGGAACGCTATCGGCAGGCGGCCGGCAGATGCCTGGGCTCAATAATACCGGCACTTGCACATGTCCAACTAATACTACCGGCACTATCTACAGCTGTGAGGGTAATTTTCTCGTCGAAAATAATAGTGCTGGCGTCATGGCCAAACTTTATCTCTATGACGTTATCCTTGACGGCAACTTCATTGGTGTACTTGCCCATAATGTCGTGCTTATCGGCCAGACCGGCTTCGGCGTTATCAGCCGGCCAAACGCCACGATCCATGAAGTACTCACTGACAGCCGCCTTGGCGCCAGCTGAGAGCGTAAGACCTTCAGATATCTGGCTCCGGATTAAGTAACTCCGGTAAACGGGAATCGCGATTACAGCCAAAATACCAATAATCGCAACGACGATCATGAGTTCGATCAGAGTGAAGCCACGCTGTTCCTTTTTCATATCCCCATCCGTGAGGTTGATGCGCATTTTTTCTGTCTGAATACGCGGTTTCCGCCTGCACCCACTCGGCGAGGAGCGGCAGTAGGTGAAATCAGGCAACCGTTATTGTTATTTATTGGCCCAATCTGACAGAAATCATCTTGGATGTCGTCAGACTGAATCATGCTGACGACCTTAAACTGCGTCACACTAATGACGTTAGACTTCGTCGCGCCTTATGTAATGTCCGCCGTTAGCCGTGAGCAGACGTTACGTTGACATTCGTCTGCGCGCGGCCGGTCGTGTGATAGGATGGCGATTGACTGAAAACGGTCCAAAGCAGGTACTTTGCCTGCACGAGTCGACAGAATTGGCTGGAGTCATTTGATAGTTGGATCCGCCTGTCCTGTTTGACTGAATAAGCGAACAATAAGATTCGTAACGAGAATAAGAATGCGCGTATCGGTCAAAAAGAAAACTATGTTCCGAATAGCGGGGCTCATAATGGGCTTCTGGTATCTCTCGCTACCCGCAGCAGATTCGATCTACAAGTGGGTCGGCGAAGACGGAAGTATTCACTACTCGGACCAGCCACCCCCACAAGTATATAAACCTGAAAAAGTAAGACTTGATTCAGCACCAAGTGACCACGGTGTCCTCGAGGCTCAGGAAAAGGCAGCTAGCCTTAGGACAAAACAACAGACAAGCCAGGATCAACGATCTGCGGCACGGGAGCAGGAGCGCCTGCAAACGGAATCGCAGCAGGTGAAGCGAGATGACAGACAGCGGCGATGCATAAAAGCTCACGAGGAAATTCAAAGTCTGGATCATCACATGCCGATTTACTATATCGACGAGAAGGGAGATTGGGTATTTCTCGACGACAAAGAACGGGCGGATCTCATAAAGTTTTATCACTCAGAGATAAACATGTTCTGCGATTGAGTTGAGAGATTCGCCTCGTCGGTTGCCAGCGACCGCCACATCGGAAGCGCATTGAGCTCAGATTGTCCCGAAGGTCTGCTAGCGACGGTGATCTCTACCGGTCGCTGCTTCATTTTCAACATCCTCCTCTCTATAGTTAGAGATTAGGTGTTGCATCGACCAGTTGAAATCGCAGCCGTTAGCGGACCCT
>PVMK01144429.1_pt1 | contig 12870 bp, 10 predicted proteins | sample 1853481 | NCBI WGS metagenome assembly PVMK01 (sample SAMN08533507, study PRJNA380276) | Marine sediment metagenome, whole genome shotgun sequencing project.
CGAAACTGAGTGGAAAAAAGCAGCATGAAAACTTGCTTCGACCTTTCTCTATTTTGGTGTTGACAATTCAGAAACGGGCCAACTTGAGGCTGCCATTGAAGGGTACGGTTTGTCCAGTTTGTGGCTTGATACAGGGAGAAGACTCGGAACATTGTGTTTATTTGTAATACTAAACTAAATTCCAGTGACAACTATTGTTGATCCACTTCGGCTCTTATTCGGCCGTGGCTATGTAAGGCTTATCAAAGTATCGGCTTTGGCTGTACTTCATGGCAGTTATGTCACGTTTTGGGTGGTGCTGAATCTTTGAGATATCCAGAAGGAAGCAAATCTTTTTGGGGAAGGCACAATCTTTACTGGTTGGGATAGACGATTTGAGCCTTGGAACCCTGAACCCCATTTAAACGCTCTTTCAGTAATTCCAGCCTATAACTTATTAAATTGATTACGTATTTTTGTCCGCCTGTTTTTCAACCTCTTCTGTGCATGCTGTGCATGGTGTGAATAATATCAGATACTTAGGCAGGGTGTCGTCGGAAGAAGGTACCAAAAAGGCACCGCTTGGGGAATTGTCTATAGCATATCTGCGCCAATGCCTTGGGAAGACGACGATGCAAAACTAATGCACTATTTACAGTTTCTTTAAGTTTTTTAGTATTTCCATGTCGCTTGACCGTTTCAAATAGAATCGCGTTTAGGAATGCAGTTTGAGTATTTTCAAGTGCTTAGAGTTAGCTTTACAGATAATTTTCCCATCGACTTCAATTGTATGGTACCGTCCTCTATTTAGTAGTTAAAACTATAATACGAAAGTACTTTTTGTATATCAAGCATTTTTCGTCACATTACGTCCTTTTTTAATTCTTTAAATATATCGTGACATTACAGGGTGTCAAATTCTGAGGACGTCCCAGACGTTCACTGCTTATTAAGGTACGGTAAGGGCTTAGGCAGGGGATAGAGGGACCACTGTAGACAGTCTGAGGCGTCCTTAGGAGGATACAAGTAACAAATAGGTGTCAACGCATCTGCAAAGGCTGACCTTACTGGGGATTGTGGCTTAGCTCCCAAATTCCATGCGATTTGCTGGACCATTTCATAAGGCCACGATTTTTAGCTCTTTCCTTCGCCCATGCCACTTGATACTTCCAACGGGGTGCATCGCCTGAAACAATTCCTTGATACCAAGGATGCTCGAAGACGGTTTGAAATTTACGATATATTTCTTTCTCAACTACCTCTCTTGACGCTTTTCCACCATGTCGCTTCAACACTTCGATAATATGGGGAATCAAGTCATCCTCAGACATTCTTTTGTATGGAATCGGGATGGGGGATGTTTTTCTTGAATTTTCATTGTTGACAGAAAAGGTATTCCTTATGAACTCATAATATTTCTCAGTCTGCAAATCGTTAACTAAACTATTAGAAAGAAGATAATCCTTGTTTTGTTCCTCAACTGTCTCAAAAAGACCAGGATCAAGTGCCTCGATGTTGCCTTCGGGCGTGACAAAAAGGGCTTTACCATCGCTGGCATCTTCAAGGAATATAAAGTTTTGATCGGAGGCTTTGTTCCTGCAAACAAATATTACATTTTCAGATTCTTCGATTTTTTCACTTTCCTCGTTCTCCTCTGGGAGCCCCTGATATTGAGAATTAACATCGCCATTTAATGATTTGAAAAAGGAATCGATTACATCTTTGTGATTACGGAATTTGTTTTTCAGCAACAAAGTAAACCCCGACAAGTCCTGTTCCTCCAAGAGTTCATCAATTTGATATGCCCTTTTGGATAATTGGCGACAGTATTTGTCAATAATGGTCTGAGGAGCCTTCCCCCTTCTACGGGCAACAATGTTTGTTGCGTCCGATCTTGAATGATCAAACTTTTTGACCTCATATATTACCTCAAGTATCTGCGCCAATGCCTTGGGAAGACCAGGAGGCAGAAGTAAGTCACTATTTCCAGTTTGTTTAATTTTTTTGGTAGCTACATGTTGACTGCCTGTTCCAAACAGGAGTCTGTTTAAAACAGAATTAGGCGTATCTTCAAATGGTTCTGCCTTACTTTTTAGATAATCCCACACTTTTTCATCGACTTCAATTGTATGGTACCTCACAGACTAACCCCTCTTTAGTATTTAACCTACAATACGAAGGCATTTTTTGTAAGGCAAGCATTTTTTTTCGACATTACGCTTTTTTTTGAGTCTATAAAAATATCGCTATGTTAAAGGATGTTAAATTCCAAGTAAGGCACTTCAGACATTCGTAACCTACAGGGCCATTATAGGGGTTAGGCAAGGTGTAGACGACCCCATGCGGACAGTCTCAGACATCCTGAGTCCTATATGTAGGGTAGGCAGTGGAGCCAGGGGGATAGGTGTATCAACCCGAAGGATTAATCGGGATCTTTGAACTGTTTTGCGCTTCCAAACCGGTTGTATAATATACACCCAATTCATATATAAACTATCCTCAATTATATATAAACCTATCCTCAGATATATGTAAAACTATACTTAAGTGCCTTAAGTTAACCCCAACTAAATGCATGTTAATTGCTTTTTTGGCGGGATATGCACAACCTGACTCAGAGCATTCGCTACCGGAAAAGCGAGTTCTTATCAAATCAAATGGAGGTGCAACCATGAAGTCATTAAGCTGGAATGTTACGATAGCACTGCTTTTTGCCTTTGCCATCGGGTCGATTTACGGTTGTGCAGAAAAACCGATTACATTTGCCGGACCGGGTGTACAGATCTGGAAGTTGGATATTATTCATGAGGATGGGGCTGTGTTCAAAGATCTGACATTGCTGCTAAAGCCATCAGAAACAGAAAAGGACGTCTTCCATGTAACAGTAAGCTTTCAGATGGAAGGGGAGTCTGAGAACTGGGGAAAGTTCGATGTTAGTGAGGAATGGAAGGGAGAAGTAAGAAATGGTATGATGCTGTGTGAGGGCACCTGGGTTAAGACTTCTATTGGAAGTGCCGATCAAGGTGACTACGGCACTTCAACAGTAAAAGGAACCTTTTCAAAGAGGCGGGCTTCAGGTACCATTCGACTTAGAGGTGGCTGGTACGGCTCGACGCAAGCCAAATGGACGGCTGAGAGAATCAGTTGATACTGCGACTTTTTGCTTAGTGCCGTGCAATGAGCCGGAAAAACTTAGCCGTTCAATCCCCTTCAAAACCGGATTGGTTGAAAGGATGACACGACCTTCAAGTAAATCAAGCGTGACCACTAATTAGTGATAGGCACAACCTGGCTCAGAGCATCCGCTACCGGAAAAGCGAGTTTTTATCAAATCTTATCAAAGCAAATGGAGGTGCGATCATGAAGTCATTAAGCCGGAATGTTGCGCTAACGCTGTTTCTTGCCTTTGCAATCTGGTCGATTTACGGTTGTGCAGAAAAACCTATTACATTTGCCGGGCCGGGTGTACAGATCTGGAAGTTGAATATTGTTTATGATAGCGGGGTTGAGATTAAAGACCAGACATTGGTGCTAAAGCCATCAGAAACAGAAAAAGACATCTTCCATGTAACAGCAACCATTGACACGATAGAGGAGTCTGAGAGATGGGGAGAATTCCGCATTTTTGAGGAATGGAAGGGAGAAATAAGAAATAGTGCGATGATGTGTAATATTGATGGTATTTGGACTAACTTTACAGTTGGCGGGGCCACCTCGGTCCATGGAACAGTAAAAGGAACCTTTTCAAAGAGGCGGGCTTCAGGTACCATTATACTTAGAGGTAACGTCATCCAGCAAGGGAAATGGACCGCAGAGAAAATCAACTGATACAGTGACTTTGTGCTTAGTTCCGTGCAATGGGCCGAAAAACCTATCCGTTCAATAGACACTATCTACCACCACGTACCGGCAAGGCCCTGCAAACGAGCAAATAATCCAACCTTCCAAGATTACCAGGATCATCTTTCCCAGCGTAACCTTCACTGCCGCCATGAAAGAAACTGTATCCAAGGGCAAATTCCTTGTCACCTAAGGCCCAAACCCATTCATCGCTCACATGAATAAGGTTGGTAACGCACGCAATATGCTTCTTTCCTGCGGGATCATAGATCGTCTTGAGCTCGTCAACAGTCGGAATGCGCCAGTCGGTGTACCCGCCGGCCCGGTAATTTTCGAAATATGCCCTTGAATCACGCTTATTGATCCCTTTACCGTCATCCCTGGACGCCCACATGAGGCCCGTTTTTTTGTCTAACACTGTCCCGTTGTCATGGGTAATAAAGCGGCCGTCCCCCGCTTCTTGTTTTTTCGTTTGGGATTTTCCCGTCGCCCGTACCGGCAAAGGCCTGGCGCCTCCTCCCCCGGCCTTTTTTGCCTGATACCAGGCTCCCGATCCAGGCCCATCAAAGAAGGCAACGGCCGTTGAACCCTCGATAAAGCCGAAACTGATCGCCAAATCCCGTCCGTCCAATCCCCAGACCCACTCACCGGCGAGATCGATCAATTTCGTAAGGTGATACCCCTGTTTATTCTCTGTGCCCTCATCATAGATTTCTTCCAGTTCGTCAATGGTGGGCATACGCCAGTCAGCGTACCCGCCTGCCCGGTAATTGTTAAAATAGGTCTTGAGATCAGCTTCGTCAATAGCCTTTCCACCGTCTTTGGCCGCCCACATGAGGTCCGTTTTCGTATCCTTTACTGTCCCGTTGTCATAGGCGATAAAGCGGCCATCCCAGGCGATGACGTTTGCATCAGGGTTTCGGCCCTGGTTTTGTACCTCAGCGACTGCCCCTGATTCGGAGGTGAACAATAGAACAAAGACAATTAACGTGCCCAGTATCAGACTGCTCAAAACCGAGCTCATCCTGTCTGCTGACAGAAAGCCAGTACTTAGTTGCCGAATTGAATGCATCTGATTCCTTTCCTTACTCCAACCCTGCGTTGTGCAGGCCCTCAATTATTTGCCTGATGTCATCTCGATTCCTGTAAGGGAGTCTTTTCGCATAGAGCTCTACCGAAAATTTGGGATTTATTCGAATCACTTCGTCCGCAACTCTTTGCCCCTCTTCTTTTTGTCCTGTTTCGCCATAAGTGGCAGCGAGATAAACCTTGTAAAGGAAGTGATCGGGATTCTGCTTAAGCGCCTTCTTGAATGACTCAATCGCCTTGTCATGCAGTCCGGCCAGCCGATATGCGTCACCAATATTATATAAATACCAGGCAGGTGGAATAGGGTTGAGACGAATTGCCTTTTCAAGCACGGAAATAGCCTCTTCCGGCCTCCCCAAATATCTAAGCATGAGCCCCAGGAGGGCATTGACATCGGCCCCGTTAGGCTCAAGGGTGAGGGCCCTCTCTCCTGCATCCATGGCCTGCTGGTACTGCCCTTTCATCAAGTATATGTTGCCTAACAGGACATGGGTGTCTGCCAAAGAATCGTCCAACTCAAGGGCCTTCTGAGCCAACTTGGCGGCCTCCTTCATAGACTTGCGCGGAGACCGGCTCCAGCCATTTATCACGTCCATCCAGTGAGTATAAGAGAGGCCCACAACGGGAACGGCATATTCCGGGTCCAGGGCCATGGCCTCCTTATACGCCTGCCGGGCCTGGGCATTGTCCTCTCTGGTCATTCGCCCGTAATACTCATCTGCCTTCAGGACCTTTTCGTAGGCTTTTCGGTTGGCTGTGCCTTTACGCCGCAGACGGGCCTGTTCCCCTGTGGTTAGATTCACCTCCATGGCGGTCAGAATTTGTTCCGTGATCTCATCCTGAAGCGCAAAGATATCTTTAAGGTCCCGGTCATAACGCTCCGCCCAGAGGTGGTGCCCGGTGCCTGCATCTATCAACTGGGCAGTAATGCGTACACGCTCCCCGGCCTTGCGAACGCTCCCTTCCAGAACATACCGCACCCCTAAGTCCCGTCCCACCTGCTGGACCTTCACTGACTTCCCTTTGTAAGTAAAGCTCGAATTACGGGCAATTACAAACAGTCTCGGGATCTTGGAAAGACCGGTGATGATGTCCTCAGTCAGCCCGTCGCTGAAATATTCCTGCTGCGGATCGGCACTCATGTTGACAAATGGGAGGACGGCGATAGAAGGTTTGTCGGGCAGAGCAGGTTTGGTCTCCGAAGACGAGGGGTGCAGGTAGAACCTCCAGATTGCAACAGCCCCCAATCCCAGTACCAGCACAGCACTTAAGATCAGGGCGGTCTTCAGCCATGACCGGCGAATCCGTTCTTTTGGCGCGACAACAGCCTGCCCCGGGGGCACTCGAGAAAGCACCACCTTATAGACACGAATCGGCTTGTTGATATTCTTGACGGTTTGTTCCCCTGAGTACTCGTATTTCAGTCCCAGCTTGCCGGCTACGCTGTCATATACGGTCCCTGAAATAGAAACACCGCCCGCGTCGGCGAGGGCCTCTATGCGGGCAGCGATATTGATTCCGTCCCCGTAGATCCGGTCTCCCTCTTCGACCACATCGCCGAGGTTGACGCCAATCCGAAACTCCATCCTGTGGCTTGCAAGAAGAACAGAATTCCTGGCACTCAGCTCTTCCTGGATTTCTACAGCACACTGGACCGCATCGGCCGCACTGGCAAATTCAGCTAAGAGGTTGTCTCCGATTGCATCTACCACCCGGCCCCGGTACTGCTCAATCAACTCGGCCATAACCTGTTGGTAGTTCCCTAAGGTGCGGATGGTCGAGTCCTCGTCTTCACCCATAAGGCGGCTGTAGCCCTTTACGTCGGCGCTGAGGATGGCTCTGAGTTTTCTTCTAAAACGTTCTGCGCTCAAGAGGTTACACCTTGAAGTGTTAAAAGTGATAGGAATGGATAAAGTTTGGATTAACGATGTCTAAAATACAAAAGCCCCCGACCGGGCATGAATATCCCGCGGAGGCTTTATTATCGGTACCTTCTGGAAACATCTTTTCATGGTTTCCTCATAGAAGGTTAGGGTTATGTCATCAAATTATTTAGAGATTATTGAAAATGAATAGCACTCAATTCTATTAATACCCAAGAGATAGCCTTTGTCAACTGAAATCGCATTCAAGGATAGAGGGGGGCCTTGGAAAGACCATGGGTGTAGGTGGGAATCAGCATTCGCATTCTTATTTTTTTGTGACACATAAATCCACCGACGTTCAGTCTAAGACTGATTATGATCAGTACATCAAAGCTGGATTCATCTCTGTCTCGGCCCTGCCTGTCTTGAGGTAAGCCCTGATGTTGTCGATGGTACCCTCGATAATTTTCATGGCCGCCTGGGGCGTAAGACCCGCAAGGTGTGGGGAAAGGACCACGTTGGGAAGATCCAGGATAGGATATTTGGAGGGTTCGGCCCTGGTTTCTCCCTCTCCCGGGTAGTTGTACCAGGCGTCGATGGCAGCTCCCTTGAGGGTGCCGTCTTTCAGGGCAAGGTAAAGGCCTTTCTCATCCACCACCTCTCCTCTTCCCACATTGACCAGAAATTTTCCTTTCATGCCAGAGAGAACTTGAGCGCTGAAAAGCCCCTTTGTCTCTCGGGTCAACGGAAGGGCGACAAACACCAGTTCGCTTTTTTCCAGAGCCTTAGTGAGGTCCAAGGTAATCTGGTCGAAATACTTGAGTTTGCCTGCCACCGATCTCTTTTTAAAACCGATGATGGGACACCCGAAGATCTTCAGATATTTTGCGATGTTTGTCCCGATGGCCCCCGTTCCGATCACCGCGCAGGATCTTCCCTGAATGGAGTTCCAGGTGTCTTTGATGCTCCCGGTGGCCCAGTAGCCGTGCCACTGCCTGTTTTTTTTGAGATCGTTATGATAGTCGATGATTCTTCCGTAAAAGGCCAACGCCATGGCAATGCATCGTTCGGCGACAAAAGATGCGTTGACATGGACATTTGCGATTCTGATACCCCGCGCCTTGATGTCATCCAGCGGGACGGCGTCCATACCGGCATAGGGGACGAAGATGATCTTCAGATTCTTGGCCCTCTGGATCACATGAAGGGGCAGTTCCCCGCCAACAATCGCTTCGGCATCTTCGATTTCCCCGTCCATACCTTCTTTTTTAGTCACGAACCGGGCATCGGGAAATTCCTTGCCAAGAGCTTCGATGTTATCCATCCATGCCCGATTCAGCTTGTTACAAAAGACCACTTTCATGGTGTTTTTCTCCCATCATGACGCTCTGTTTCGGCTGTATACCCGGACCGGTTGTTGGCAGAAAAGGGAGCGATGGGCCGGGCTTTTTGGTAAGGTGGGGTAATAAGAAGCACCTTTTTGGGGCCAAACTATAGGTGATTCCGCCTTGTGTGTCAAACCAAAATGTTACCTTAACCGCAACCTACGAGATCAAATTCGTTTCTAGCCAATCTGGAGGCTACTACTATTTCTGTTTAGGCAGTTTCTTCCACAAGCGCCCTACGTCCAATAGGAACCAGCCGATGACCTTTTGAATATCAAACATGACAGTGAGGCTGTGCCGGTACAGGGTCCAGGCATCTTTAATGATTAACTTTAGGAGTCGGAGGCGGACCACATCATCCAGGAAAGTTGTCATGGCGGCCCAGATCATGTAGTCATCCCGCTTGAAGGTGGGGTCGACGTCCGCTAACACCCCCCTGAGGGTAACCAATGCCTTTTCATACATCAACAGATCAGTGGAAAAGAGCACTCCCTGGTAGGTGAATCTTTTAAACAGGAACTCAATGGAGGAAAGGAGTCCTCTGGTACGGTTTTTTTTGTCCGGTGATGGCCTCATCAATGATGCTCATTATGTTATGACTCATGGCCTTATCGGTTGACGTCTGACGTCGGGTAATGATGTCGGCGGTATAAAAAATCAGTTTTCTGTTGCCCATGATAAGTCCTAAGGTTAGGAGGGCCATGGTAAATCGTTCCAGCCGCTTCAAACGCCCGAGCATGCCCCAGTCGTAAAATATAATCCTGGGTTGTGCGCCTTCGAAGGTATAGGAAATATTGCCGGCGTGGGGATCACCATGAAAAACACTTTCTTCACGCATATCCTGGATAGGACGCAGGATACAGATCTTGGCCAGGTTTGAAGCCAGACGCCGTCTCTTTTCCTGGGAAAGATGTTTCACTTCAGTAATCTTGGTCCCGTCAATACGGGTCATGACGGTCATTCTCGGGGTTGATAATGGTAGTCTTTCCGGTACGGCCAATGTGGCGTCAGAGCCATAATAGGCCTTGACTATATCCAGATTTCGCTGCTCAGAGGTAAGATTTACCTCATTCTCAAGGAGCCTTCTGACCTGCTGAAGAGTCCCGCTGAAATTGAAATCGCCTAAACCCCAGGTCTCCTGCCGCATATCAAGAAATTCCATAAGTCGGTCCAACATGACCAGTTCAGCACTCATGTTTCTTCTGACAGCTGGTTTGACTGCCTTGAGCACCACCTTCAATGGGGTCTTCCCCTTAGCTTTGCTTGCCTTGGCAGGGACGACCGCACAAACAGTAGCCTCGGCCAAGATCCGTTTCTCAGGAGTGATGCTGTGTTTAGGACCGAGTGATCGTATTTCCCTTATCAGCAGGGGCCTCATCTGGCTGTAAGTAACAGTCTTTATGTTGTCTTCCAAATCAACCAGGGCCTTTTTGAACTGGGGATCCAGTCCCGGGGTCCGGCAGATTATCTGGCCGAGCTTTTGCAGGGAGGGCATATCCTTTATCAGGGCATAAAGTCTCTGGCCTAAAGTAGCAGTGTGTTTGAGACGGACCTGGTCCACAATTTTTTCAGCCAATCTGGCGAGAGGGAGTTCGGATATCATAAAAACCATCCCCTCCACTATCACGGACCTGAATTGGGCATAGCAGTCCGGAAGCAGGTCTTCAAGACCTGTAATAGCCACCACCTGGCGGACCGTATATTCTAAGGTTCCCCGCGATCTGGCGTCTTTCAGGAGCCCTGCTGCACGTTTGCGCATCACAGCGACAGTTGGCTTGCGGCCGTCGTGGGGGCTTAATACCTCCATAAAACTGTTTATTGCAGACGGAGTTAAGTGGTTGAATGGTTGAGTAGTTGAGTGTTTGCTATTGTCAGAATCCATCATCTCATGAATCGCCTAAATTCCAGTAAACTAAATTCCATCTCGGAATAACAAAAGCCGGGTTCTTTAAATGCGGATGTGTGAGAACCTTTTCCATATTTAAGACAATATAACGCGGTGCGTCATTCATGTCAAGTTTCTTATGGATATCTGAAAACCCCTGGAAGGAAGAATGAGGCTGGAAGAGGAGGAGGATCTGCTTCTAATGGGATTACGCCAGGAGGTCATCCAGCTCGGTGTCAAGATTTCGGATAGTTTCAGCCAAAACGTCAGGGCCTTTCTTCTTGGCGTTCTGCAGATCCTGACCCCACTTCTGGAGCATCGGAGTGTCTACACGGCGGACCTTGTTATCTTTTGCCCATTCCCGGCCGATTTTTTCACCGAGGCTGTCAAGCTGGCCACGCATTTTGTCCCTTTCGGCGGGTGAAAATGGCTGAAGCACTTCCTTCATGCGGGATTTCCAGCCCTTAATGAGAAAAGTTCCTTCATAGAATTTGCGAAACCATTCTTCTTCATCTTTTGTTCCCATGGAAATGCCTCATTGTTGATGGAAGGGGTTAGTCAAAATACCACCCCCAGAGGAAATGGCTTTTTTATGGATCTAAGGAGTAGACTCCATTTATCACCGATCCTTAAGTTTATCAACTCATTTCTATTCGGATAACCCGTGAACAGCTACGGGATTTGTTTATTGACTTCTCGTGGTTTGGGTGATAAAAAAATGTTTGTATTTTGGTATGTTATCTGACATTTTAAAGATATACAGACTATATTCGAGGCCAAAAATCCTTAAAAACGTTCTTTGATCAAGAGAGGAGAAAGCAAATGGCTGATTTAAAAACAAGATTTGAGAAAGCGGCTGAAGAGGTCAAGAAATTACCGGAGCGGCCCGATAATGATACCCTTTTGGAAATCTATGTCCTCCACAAACAGGCGAACGAGGGTGATGTGTGCGGTAAACGACCTGGTTTTACCAATTTTGTCGGTCGTGCCAAATATGATGCCTGGGCCAAAATAGAGGGTACCTCAAAAAAAGAGGCCATGCAGTCTTACATCGATCTGGTAAAAAGACTTAAAGGGTAGAGAGCAAGTTGAGGTGAAAATATGTCTCAATCAATGACCAGTGCTGACCATTTTTGGTATTGCATGGATGATCCCACTAATCTTATGATCATCACTGCTTTTATGGAATTTGAAGAGCTCATAGATTTTGAGCGGTTGTGTGCAACCATAGAGCACCGCCTGGCCTCTTTTTCACGATTCCAAAAGCGTGTGATAACGCCTGCATCAGGAGTGGGGGCACCCAGTTGGGAGACTGACAGTCATTTTGACGTCAGATCCCATGTTCAGCGTATTGCCCTGCCTCCTCCAGGTGATAAGGCTGCGCTGCAGGAGATGGTCAGCGGTTTGATGACTACCCCTCTGGATCCCAACAAGCCGCTCTGGCATGTTTATCTCATCGAAAAATTCGGAAAAGGCTGTGTCCTTTTCTTTCGTATTCACCACTGCATAGCCGATGGTATTGCCCTGGTTCATGTTTTACTTTCAGCGGCAGACAAGAAACCGGATGCCCCCTGGCCCACGGGCAGCCCCAAAAAGAAAAGATCAGACATTTCTCTGCCTGATCTCCTTTTGCCCTTTCGTTCCGTCATAAAGAGCGTAAGGCATGCTGCCGATGCAACCCAAAAAGCCGGCAAGAAAGTAATAGACGAACTCAAGGAAGTCATATCCAAGCCTGATCATTTATTAGAACTGGCCAAGTCCGGTTCAGAGCTGGCTACTGACGTAGTGTCCGTACTCACCAAACTTTTGATTATGCCCTCTGATCCCAAAACCGCATTTAAAGGAAAACTCGGTGTGCGAAAGATTGCGGTCTGGACCGATCCAATGATGCTGGATAAGATCAAAACCGTTGGCAGGGCAATTAACACGACCACACTCAACGATGTCCTGATAGCCACCGTTACCGGGGCAATGCGCCGCTATTTGAAGAGCAGGAACTATCCGGTGAATAAACTTGACCTCCGGGTAACTGTTCCGGTCAACATACGTAAGCCTGGCACGGAGTTTGAATTGGGGAACAGATTCAGCCTCGTTTTTCTTGCCCTGCCGGTGTACCTCGAAGATCCGATTTTAAGACTTAAGGAAGTAAAGCGGCGTATGGACCATCTTAAGAAAGCCCCTGACGCCGCTGTGAATTTCGGCCTCCTCAGCGCTATGGGTCTGTTCCCACCTGGTCTTGCAAAAAATATGGCCCATCTTTTCGGCAATAAGGCTTCAGCTGTTCTTACCAATGTTCCGGGGCCGAGAGAACCGCTTTATTTTGCAGGGAGGAAGATAAACAATATCATGTTCTGGGTTCCCAGATCGGGTGCGGTTGGATTAGGGATCAGTATCCTCAGCTATAATGGAAAGGTAACCGTGGGGCTTGCCGCTGATGAAGGGTTAATGCCGGACCCTGAAATCTTTCTGGAAGGGTTTGAAGATGAGTTTAATTATCTTTTAAGCATGGTGACTTCGGGAAAAATATTTGATGAACCCCTTGTTTTGCATGACAGGTATCAGGAGGCCCGATGCAAGGCCCTGACCAAAAGTGGTGAGCAGTGTAAGAAGCGCGCCATGGCAGGGTTGGGATATTGCAATGTGCATAAGGCTGGTGCCGAAAAGGGTGTGCAGGCTCATATTGGAAAGGATTTAAGATCAGAGGATGAAAAGGAAACCGATGCTATTCCCAGTAAAGCCCCGGGTAGATGTAAAGGCACTACTAAGAGTGGGAGACAATGCAGTAAACAAGCTGCGCACGGTTCTGGGTATTGCAGTATCCACAGGC
>PVMK01129271.1_pt1 | contig 12866 bp, 13 predicted proteins | sample 1853481 | NCBI WGS metagenome assembly PVMK01 (sample SAMN08533507, study PRJNA380276) | Marine sediment metagenome, whole genome shotgun sequencing project.
TGCACCTCGTGCATTTTTCTCATATGGATGAATCTCCATGTAATTGCATTCGTTCTTTTCTCGACTAGAGGATACAAATTAATGTGGTGAGGCGTCATCACCACATGTGGTGATTGAGGTGGTGATTTATTAGTCTGGCTGCTGTGAGGGAAATAAAAAGCCCCGGCAAGTGGTTTGACAAACCTGCCAGGGCCGGGGTTGGTATTTGCCTATTTGTTATAACAGATCGAGTTCCTCAGCGCGGCGGACGGCCGCCCGACGGTTGTGGACCCCGAGCTTGTTGTAAATGTTTTTGGTGTGGGTACGCATGGTGTTCAGGGATACCATTAATTTGCGGGCAATTTCCGGGCCGTTCAAATCGGTACCGAGCAACCTGAGTACTTCAAGTTCACGTTCACTCAGTGGCTCGATCAGAAGCTGAGTGACAGCTCTTCTCCCTTCAGCCTCCCCAAAGGCTGCCTGTAATTTACGAACATAGTTCAAGGTGTTACCGGGTTTCCCGGCGTCTCGCAGCAGGGCCGCCATGGGTGGACCTTCGTCCACAAAGATTCGAACGTAGCCCTCCGGCTCGGCCAGCACCAGGGCACGTTCCAGAGACACAAGAGCACGAGGGATGTCGCCTTGCGCCTTGTGAGCCAGGGCCTGCAGTACAAGGATATCGATCACGCTACCCACTCTTCTGCCCTCTTCCGCCGCTTGCAGGAGGCGCTCTACTAGGCCCATTGCCTCGTGAATGGCGCCATCTACCCGGCCGCTCTCATATTGGGCGATGAGTACCCTGGCTAGGATGATGTGCTCGAATTCACGCAGGTAGCTTAGGCTGTCGTTAACGGATAGACCTCGCTCTTGCACCCAACCCAAGGCCTCAGAAAGCCTGCCCTGCGCAACCCACACCCGCGTCTTCAACGCCGTTATGGGACGCACGTCGGGAATCGCAGTCCTGTAAAACAACCATCGTTCTGCCTCATCGAGCAAGCCAAGAGCTCCGTCTAGATCTCCCTGAACCTCTTTCAATCGAGCCTGGAAACGACACCAACGATACTGGTACACCTCGGTTTGCTCACCTAGTTCCTCACTTTTCAGCAGGTACTTTCTGGAGGTCTCCAGATCGCCCAACTCACGGTGCAGCTCACTCAAACCCAAATACAGTTGGGCCGTTCCCGGCGGTTCAGGCTCGCCCAGCTCAGTCGCCAGCTGCACTGACCGCTCATGCGTACTTACTGCCTCGTGGAGACGACCTTGCGCCAGCCTGATGTCAGCCAGGATAAATGTGAAACTGATTGCGAAGAGAATATTTCCGGCAACCTGAAAACTAGCCATGGCATCGACAAGGATCCGGTGGGCTGCCTCAAGGTCTCCACTCGCCCAGTATGCGAGCCCCAGGAGCACAGCTGCTCTTCCGCGCCCGAAATGGTCTCCTTCTGGTATGAGGTCGAGTGCCTGCCGAGTGTACTTCATGCTGCCGGACGCATCGCCGAGAGCCTGAGCATAGTAGGCACGGGCATTTGCTATTGTAACTGGCAGGGACTGAAACTGCTCCTCGTCCACGACGACCATCTTAGCCGATGGGGCTTCCGATAGCCCAGCCAGATCTGGCGTGGCGTCCAGCCAGCGTTCGGCGTCCCGCAGGCGAGCCTCACTTGCCTCCAACTCGCCGCAGCTCAATAACGCCCAAGCATAACCGGCGCTGAGCACAGGCCTGGTTCGGACCAGCTCGTCCGGTAGCGCCTTCACCCAGCCAAGCCACCTGGCGGATTGGAAACTCCCATCCATTGCTGGCCAGGCCAGCTCGACCAGAGCCGCCGCTCGCTCAAAATCCTCGGCGGTCAGCGCGTGGCGGACCGCATCGGACGATGAACCATTGTGCTCGTACCACTCGCTTGCCCGCAGATGCAGGACAGGTATCTTATTAGGCTGCTCCTCCATCAAATGCGCCTGGAGAACGTCTGCAAAAAGGTGGTGATAGCGATACCACTGACGCTTGTCATCGAGCGGAACGACAAACAGGTTGCCACGCTCTAAAGCCTCCAATATCCTTTTGCTATCTAACTGCCCGGTAACGACATCTCCTTCGGAACTGGCCTCTCCTTCGGGGCGGTTTGGCGTTTCGGCTATACCAAAACGAACGGCATCGCACAGAGGACCACTTAACCTGTCGAGAATAGAGGTCTGGAGTAAGAAGCTGTGGACACGTTCGGGCTGACGCTGCAGGACCTCTTCGACCAGATAATCCAGCACGAAATGGTGGCTGCCGGTGAAAGCCTGGATAAAACTGGCGGTGTCTTCTCGCCCCTGCATGGAGAGGGCGGCCATTTGCAGGCCGGCAATCCAGCCTTCGGTACGGGTCCCTAGCGAGGCAACTTCCTCGGATGAGAGGTTTAGGTCCATCACCTGGTTGAGAAATTCGGCAGCTTCAGAGGTAGTAAAACGCAAGTCAGTGACGCGAATTTCGGTCAATTGGCCCCGGACGCGTAATCGGGCCAGAGGCAGATTTGGATCCTCACGGGTAGCGATGACCAGGTGCATCTGTGGTGGCAGGTGCTCGAGTAGAAAGGTGAGGGCTCCGTCTACGTTGGTCGACGCGTCGACCGGTTGAGCATCAATAACGTGGTAGTCGTCAAGGACAAGAATGAAATTATCCGAGATGGTGGCGATTTCATTGAGCAAGGTCGTCAGAATCGATTCGGTTGGCGGTGGTTGAGGGGATTGCAGAACGCTCAACACCCCTTCTCCAATATTTGCCGCAATCGTCTGCAAAGCAGCGACTACGTAAGTGAGAAAACGGATTGGGTCGTTATCCCCGTTATCCAGCGACAGCCAGGCGGCCGGTGTCTCGCAGTTGGCGATCCATTCGCTGACCAGGGTGGTTTTACCAAATCCGGCCGGGGCAGAAACGAGGGTGAGTTTGCAGCCTTGTTCTAAACTCTGATTGAGACGTGCGATCAGTTGTGGGCGGGGCACCAGGTTCGGCCGCAACCGCGGAATATACAGCTTCGTCTGCAGCAGTAATTCAGGCACACAGACATTATAAGGGGAAATAATGGGATTAGGTACTAAAGGCAGGTGGTTGTCGTACTAGCCGGGTTCATGACATTGGGGATATCCCCCGACATCCAATTGCCCCGGCTTACACCACCGTAACCAACCCTTCCTCGTCGCTGGCCTGGGTTTCAAGTAGCATGTCGAGTGCCTTGTTTGCGCTTATGTCAGCGGAGGAATTAGTAGCTACTGAATTAGTAGAGTAGGCCATAACGAGCCCAGTCCCGAACTTGCGCCCTACTCGAGCCGAATGTCGCGCCGTACAGTCACAGCCTGAATGGCTGCTTGATCCAACGACGTCTCGGCAATAAGGGCACAGGTATAGGGGTATTCGGCCCAATCGACGTAGAAAATAAACTCAGCGCCGGCCTGGCGATGTAAGCGCGGCAATTCTGAAGGGGGACCGAATGCCTCCTGCAAGATATCGAGACTCAATTGGCTAGACGCGGGCAGGACCAGTCGAACAAACGCAGGCGTTACTGTCCCCGGCTCGGGCTCAATCGTGGCCACCAGCGGTAGATCAGCCAATTCAGGCCGGACATCATCCAACGTCAGGGGGTCGCGAGACAGCAGCCGGCAGATGGCTGTCAGAATAGATACAATGTTGCTATCGCTCACCTTATCAGCCACCACCACCATCCTCCTCTTCCCGATTATAGGCCTCTGTTACAGCACCCCCAACGCGCCAGGCATCTGATTCTTCAGGTAAATTTTGATACTCTTCAAATGTTCCCTCTTCGCCAAGGGTACGCCTTCTATGTTCTCGGCCGGTACCATAGACACTCTGGTACCAACCATCGGCAATCAAGGCATCCATACTGCCCGTGGGCAACGGAGCTCCGACCGCTTCAGAGGCAATACGGGCCGGAATACCCATCTCGCTAGCAATTTCAGCCGCTGTTTTCCCTTCTCCGGCCAGCATTTGGGCCATGCGATACCATTGTTCGGCATGCCGGGCTTCGTGGTAAACAGTGTCGGCCAGATCGGCTTTTTCCGCATCCGTTAGCGTCTCTTCTGAAAAGATCCCTTCATCAAAACGAATAGACCATAATGAAAAGGCAAAACGGCCGGCAGCCCCACCCAAATCTTGAATAACTTTGCCAACTACCGGGACATTCGCCGCCGTCACGCGCTCATTAACCTTCGCCAGTATGGCATCGACCCGTTCTTCTTTACTCTGAGTCGCCCAATCACCCTCAATGACGCCCTTAGCGTCTCCGGCAAATGTTTCAATTTCTGCTTGTTGAGCCAGGCCCCCAGGAATGAGCGCTGGCAGTGTGCGGGGTCCAATCATGCCGTCAACCGCCAGCGGAGGGTGGGCCGCCTGCCAGCGGGCGGCCGCCTGAACTAGCGCCTCATCAACCGTGCCCGTTTCGGGCAGGCCAAGGGCCGCTTGAAGCTGGCTGATGATCGTCTCAGTATATTGCTCGTTCCTGCGTTCGTAGAATGACATCGCTTTGACCACCTGGGGCGCTGACAGCGGGTCATCATCCTCCCGTTGTACAGTCTGCCCAAGCATTTTGTTGACGCTACGGTTACCGATCGTGCGTTGCAATTGCACCAGCTCAGCGGGAGTGAATTCGGCCAGGTTGACCGGGTTTAGTGCGGGTTGGGATGTTTGGACTTGAGTTTGTTCGCTGGTTGACGAGCGCTTGGGCTGCTTGGGAGCTTTAGCTCTCGGCTTAGATTTATTTTGTGGTCGATTAGCCATAATTGTAAAACCCTCAATATAGATCCAGTAGTCGCTTAAAATTCAAGATTGACGAACTACGCTAATATGTCCTCTGAATAATCTGTTGGGATTTCGCCTCTCAATCCCAGTATACCCCAAATTTCTGTCAACTTGGTTTTTCGCTCTCAGCTGTTCTTCCTCTGGTCCCCCTCAGAGTCACTAGCGTAGAACTACCCCAATCGCCACTGCCCCGCCTCCGTCCGGGGCTTTGCCAACACTGGAATCGTCTAATCCCGCACAAATTAGCATATTTCTCGATGGCGAAGATGGCGTCCCAGTGCGCATATCCAGCAGACTGCCAGGCCCAGTTACCCAGAAATAATGCTTCGCCGCTTATTAATATGCGTATTAATGCAAGTGGGAATAAACGGTTCCATCTTCTCGTTCACGACTACCCAGTCGACCTCCTTAATCATAACGGCCATTGGTGCTTTTTCACGAAACTCGGCCACCAAATCCCCATTTGTCACTCTTTCTCGATCAATGAATGCGCTCGAATTGTGGCAACATGCTACAATGGGTTCACATCTCCCTATCGCACTTGGGCGGCGGGTTGATCTTTTGGAAAGAGGCAATTAAGGAGGAAGAATCATGTTGTTATTAGGCTGTATACTGGCGTTTGGTGCGGCCGTTGCTCCCCGTTTGATATTGATCCTGTCTTGGCTTTTCGGCAGCAGATGGGACCTCGTCTGGCGAGGCAATTGGATCGCTCCCTTACTAGGGTTCATTGCCGCACCCTACACGACCATCATGTATCTGCTTGTCTGGAGTCCGGGCGGCATCACAGGCTTCGATTGGGTTTGGCTAGGACTGGGCGTGCTGCTAGATCTCATGAAATGGAGCCAGATCGTTCGCAATCGCGAGGGAATTCCAGGTCAACAAGGCGTTACCCCAGGCCCACCTCCTCCACAAGCAGCCCCAGCCAGCCAAGCGGTTGAGCAAAGTGCCACGGCCGAGGTCGAAGAAGCTTCAGGGCAAAGCGAGGTGAACAGGTTAGCCGAACTACGCGACGAAGGCATCCTCACGGAAGAGGAGTACCAGGCTAAAAAGAAACAGCTAGAGGAATAAACTGAAGCTCATTATTTTTTTGCCAGAGCAAATGACTTGATTGCTTTAAAGACAGCCAAATCGGTGTTGATTTAATAAACTAAGATCTCCTCTTCACGAAGGGATTCTTTTCAACTTCATTTTTTAGGGCGAACGAATTGCCTTGACATTTAAGGCCCTTGAAGTCAAAATCTTCAGGGGTCTTTTTGTCCGCCTCAATCATATGTTAGGAAGTGAACCATGACCACCGGTACCCTTACCCGCCAAAAATCTAAACGCACGCTGAAATCATTTTTTCCTATCCTATCCTGGTTGCCTGAATATAAAGCCTCTTTGTTGCAGCCGGACATCATCGCCGCTGTGACAGTTTGGGCGCTATTGGTGCCTGAGGCCATGGCTTATGCAGGCATCGCCGGCATGCCGCCTCAGTATGGGCTCTATGCCGCGCCCCTGGCCTTATTGGGTTACGCCATATTCGGTACGTCCAGACATTTGAATGTGGGTCCCAGCTCGACGGTCGCTGCCTTGTCGTTCAGCACTATCGCCGGATTAGGGGTGGCCACCGGCAGCGAGGAATGGCTCGCCCTAACGGCCGCTCTGGCCATCATGACCGGAGTTTTTCTGGTGATTGGCGGGTTGCTGCGTCTGGGGATTCTAGCCGATTTCCTATCCCGACCGGTTCTAGACGGCTTTGTCATCGGGGTGGCCATCACCGTCGTCGTGGGCCAGCTAGATAAGATATTGGGCTATGAAGCTGCAGAGAATGAATTATGGTTCATACCTGATGTCATAGTGATCGCTTCAGACCTGGCTATGACCCATTGGCCTACACTGGTAGTTGGTCTGGTCAGTCTGGCCTTACTCTTTATCATCGAAAAATACATTCCGAAGCTACCGGGCGCCATCACCGTCTTGGTCTTGGCCATCGTCGTTTCGGCCCTGCTGGATTTTGAATCTCGGGGCATTCACATCGTGGGCGAGATTCCCAGTGGTTTGCCCACTTTCGGCCGGCCCGATGTTACCCTGACACAGCTGCGATCATTGGTTCCCGGGGCCTGGCGATCATGCTGGTGGCCTATTCCGAATCAGTGGCTGTAGCCCGCAACTACGCCGCTAAATTCGATTACAAAATTGATGCCGATCAGGAATTTATCGGCATCGGGGCAGCCAATTTAGGCTCGGGTTTCAGCACGGCCTTTGTGGTGGACGCAGCTTATCGAAAACGGCCGCTTCGGTTGAGGCCGGGTCTAAGACGCAAATGGTCTCCCTCATCGCCGCCGTCGCCGTGCTGGTCACAGCCGCTTTCTTTACTCCCTTTTTCGAAACTCTACCAGAAGCGACTTTGGGGGCCATCGTCATTCACGCCGTTTGGCATCTGATCAGCTACAGAAAGATCAGGAAATATCGTTCAATCACCACTCTGGACTTCTCGACGGCTCTCGTGGCCACCTTAGGCGTCCTGGCCTTAGGCATACTTCAGGGCTTGTTGTTGGCCGTGTTTTTGGGGCTGCTGGGTTTGTTATACTCGACCAAGAGCCGGACCACGGCCGTGTTGGGCAAGGTGCCGGGAGAAAAAATCTACCGCAGCCTGGAGAATTTCCCCGAAGGTGAGACGGTACCCGGCCTGTTAATCGCTCGCTTTGACGGCTCGCTTTTTTTTGCTAATGCGCCTGAGTTAGCTGACGAGATCCGTTTTGGCATCGAGGTGACGGAGCCGACGCCCAGAGTCGTCCTGATCGATTTTGAATCGGTCACCGAAATTGACGCAACAGCCATTATAACGATCAGGGAAATGAACGAGGAACTCGAGAAGACGGGGATTGATCTGCGCCTGGCCCGGGTTCGCACGCATGTCCTGGACACCATGCAGACCACCGATGTGGTTGAGCTCATCGGCTCTGAACATATCTATGATTCGGTGCATGCCGGGGCTGATGCTTTCCTGGCTGAACAGCAAGAATCGAGCTAACAGAAGCGGTCTAACGTATCTTATAATCTTGGACCATACTCCATACTTGAATCGGCCAATAACGCCTGGTTGTTCGAGATTGGTTTCGGTGTCGATTGGGCGTTATTGAGGGAGTACGAAAATGAGTCAATTAACAAGGATTTTTTACAAACACCGGCGGCTATTTTTCTTGTGGGACTGGCGATCTTGACCGCTTGCAGTGGGACATCCGAAGAGGAAGCCGAGGAATTAGATCCACCCACAGCCATTCCCGGTACATCTTGGGTGGTAACGGCCTACGACAATGGCTCAGGAAAACTGGTCGATGTCCTAGAGGATACCGACCTAACCGCGGACTTTAGCCGGGAAGCACCGAACAAGGGCACACTGAGCGGATCGGCCGGCTGTAATTTTTATTCGTCCGAGTATGATGTCGCCGGTGAGTGGCTCGGTATTGGTGGCTCTCAGTATGGGACCGTCACCGAAGATGTCTGTACCATACCAGACGGGGTAATGGAACAGGAAGCGGCCTACCTTGCAGCCGTAGACAAGGTCCGCAAATGGCTTCTGGATGAATATGTCCTGGATATAACCGATGCCGATCTCAACGTGCTTGTATCCCTGAAGTACACTGGGCCCTATGAGGAGAGCGAAGAACAGGAATTTGTTGTTCCTCCCGATGGCCTTGAATTCACCTATAGCTTCGACGAAGACGACGAGGAGTGGATCGCCGGTTTCGCCGATCTGCCGGCCGATCGGGATGACGCTATCTATGAGCTAGACAGTGAATGGCGCGAGCTGCCCGATGATTTGCCAGGCCACGGCATGTACATGCAGGGCCATAACCGCAGCGACGACCTGTTCATGTTCCTCAAGCGAGAGGTCGACGGCCTGGAGCCGGGCGTTGCCTATCAGGCCACTTTTCTGCTGGTGATTGCCAGCGACGTGCCGCCGGGCTATGTCCGGGATTGGTGGATCCCCCGGCGAGAGCGTCTATGTCAAGGCGGGGGCCACGACTGAAGAGCCCCTTATAATAGAAGACAGCGATGGCTGGCTACGCATGAATATCGACAAGGGCAACCAGGCCGGCGAAGGACAGACATGATCAACATTGGCGACATGGCCAATACCAATCTCACCCCAGAGACGGCCGGTTCTTATCGAACTGATGGATCGGGACAGCCTCGGCCGCGACTTCGAGGTGACGGCCGGTGAAGACGGCACCTCTGGTTCATCGTGGGCACCGATTCCGGCTTCGAGGGTCTGACAACGCTTTATTACGACTCGATTACAGTTGTTTTAGAAGAGAAGTAGTTGGTGCAACTCAGCTTTATATATCCAATCGCTCTGATTGAGCGTCACGTAACGATAAACAAGGAGAACAAAAATGGCAGGTGGAAAAGTAACCTCACCAACCGGCACTGCGCCGGATCGGTACGTCTATTATCCAGGCACTGAAGAATTGGCCTCTGATGAGATTCGGGTTATTGCCTGTGGCACAGGGATGCCCACGGCACGCCGGGCCCAGGCCTGTGCCGCCTTCGTAGTGGAGCTGGGCAACGGTGACAAGTTTATAATCGATATTGGCAGCGGCTCGATGGCCAACATCCAGTCTTTGATGATACCGGCCGACTACTTAACCAAGATCTTTCTGACGCACCTGCACACTGACCACTGGGGCGACCTGGTGTCGATTTGGGCGGGTGGCTGGACGGCCGGACGAACGGATCCCCTTGAGGTTTGGGGTCCCAGCGGTGCGCGTGAGGATATGGGCACCAGGTATGCCATAGAGCACATGCTCAAAGCCTACAACTGGGATTACATGACGCGTGCGGTCACAATCGCTCCAAAGCCGGGCGAGATCAAGGTCCACGAGTTCGACTATCGCGCCCTCAACGAGATAATCTATGAGGAGAACGGGGTCACTTTCCGGTCCTGGCCTTGCATTCATGCGGGTGATGGACCGATCAGCTACGCCCTGGAGTGGAACGGCTACAAGGTGGTCTTTGGCGGGGACACCGCTCCCAATATATGGTTTCAGGATTACGCCAAGGATGCGGATCTGGCCATCCACGAATGCTGGATGACCGCCGATCAGATGATGAGCAAATACAACCAGCCGGCGCAGCTCGCCCTACGCATCAACCTAAAATTTCATACCTCGGCCCAGTCCTTTGGCCAGATCATGAGCATGGTCCAACCGGGGCACGCGGTGGCCTATCACTTTTTCAACGACGCTGACACGCGATATGCTATCTACGGAGCGATACGTGAAAACTATGACGGCCCTCTCTCCATGGCCACCGACATGATGATGTGGAACATCAACCGAGACGGAGTCAGCGAACGAATGGCGGTCTCGCCGGATCATGACTGGGATGTGGCCGGACAATCCGAGCACCTGGACCCAGATCCCACTCGAGCCTCTGAGTACACTAAGTTTATCCTCGACGGCCGTCTCGATGTTGACAAGGCCAATGCCCGGTGGGTGAAGGAGTTTATGGCCCGCAATGGTTTAACCGTCGAAGACCTGGAACAGGGAGGTTGAACTAACACAAGAATTCACCTGGCAAGCTCACCACCCAAGGTCAGAGGGGATCGATGACGGCCGGTGAAGAGGGCACACTCTGGTTCATCGTGGGTACAAATTCCGGATTCAAAGGTCTGACAACGCGTTATTACGACTCGATTACCATAGTATTAGAACAAATGCAGTAATTTCAAGCGTAGTCAGGGTCGGACTTTATTCCGACCAGGATTGTCAGACGAAAGAGAGCTATTATATGCGTGACTGTTTACAAGATGCCCATTTCCTGGAAGAGTTGAATAATGCAAAGTGATTCGACATATTTACAGCCTAAATACTTGAAAGCAGAGCAGTGGACATCTATGGGCATCAGGCACTTGACCCCCTGATGGTAGACGGTGTGATTTAGAACGTCAGTTGTCCCCTCGTCAATTAGCTGGTTGGGATGAGCATTATGGAGAAGCAAGTTAATAGTCAGGAAAGCGAAGAGGAATTAGAAGCATTACTAGCGACTCGCACTCAAGAATTGTCCTTTGCTCAAGCTCAGCTGGAGGCACTTTTCGAAAGATCACCCCTGGCGATCGGCACCGCAACCATTGAAGGCGAAATTCTCTCGGCTAATGCAGCGATGGCCCGTATGTTCGGATACTCGCAAGACGAACTAATGCGGACCAATATATCCGATTTTTTCCAGGATCTAGGACAGCGAAAGGAAATAATGAAGCGGCTTAGGTCTGAAAAAATCTTCCAATCGCATAGCCAACAACTTAGACGTAAAGACGGCAGTCTATTTTATGCTAATATTACCGAAAGCATCTTGGAAAGAGAAAATCAAGAAGTGATCCTGGGTGTTGTGGACGATATCGGCGACCAGATAGCAGCCGAACAAGCGCTGAAGGAAAAAGAAGAGGCAGCGGCCATCGCCGCCGAACGCAGCCGGCTGGCCAACGAGCTTCATGACTCGGTAACCCAGACACTCTATTCGGCCAGCCTGATCGCCGAGGCTTTGCCTAAGGTCTGGCAGAAACAACCGGATGAAGCTTTGCGTGGCCTTGAGGAACTCCGTACGCTTACCCAGGGAGCACAAGCTGAGATGCGCACACTGCTGCTGGAGCTTCGGCCGGTCGAATTGACCGATCGCGCATTAAGTGAATTACTACGCCAATTGGCTGATGCGATGTCCGCCCGCACTGAACTGCCGATCTCGTTGACAGTCGTCGGTAAATGTCATCTTTCCACTGATGGGCAAACCGCTTTTTATCGCATTACCCAGGAGGCCTTAAACAATATCAACAAACACGCCAGGGCCAGTCAAGCCTGGGTGAACCTGCGGTGTGAACGAGACCGGGTCACGTTGCGTATCGGCGATAACGGCCGTGGTTTTGATCCGGAATCCCACCAAACTGACCACTTCGGTCTGCAGATAATGCACGAGCGCGCTGCGGCTATCGGCGCTGATCTAACCATCAAAAGCCAGCCTAGCCAAGGAACCACAGTCACAGCTATTTGGCAGCCGGACGAATAGACGGCATAGTATAAAGCTAGACGCTGGATAGTCTTGGATAATGGCTTGCTGTTTGCGCTTTGTTTTTAAACGAATAGTTGCCGGACGGTTCCGTACATGAAATCAGAATCGCAACTGTTCTCCAATTAGGTGGCCGAAGAAAGCCAGCCTAGACCATATTTGCTGGTTGAGAAGTGATAATTGGGCATTGATAGGTATCTGGTTCCATGAAAAAAACAGGCGTCATCCGCGTACTCAGCGTGGATGATCATGAACTACTCCGGCGCGGCATCCGCTTCTCGCTGCTGTCCTTTGACGACCTGGAACTGGTTGGTGAGGCTGCCAATGGTGAGGAGGCGCTGGTGATGTGTTCAGAAACAAGGCCGGACGTGGTGCTGATGGACATGAAGATGACCGGCGAAATGGATGGTATTGTCGCCATCAGAGCCATCCGGGAGAGTTTTCCCGAAGTCCAGGTCGTTGCCTTGAGCAGCTTTTTTGACCGGAAACTGGTCCAAGGGGCCATACATGCCGGGGCGATCGGCTACCTGGTTAAAGGGGTATCGGGTGAAGAATTGGCCGAGGCCATTCGCGGGGCTCATGCCGACCGGCCGGCGCTGGCGACGGAAGCTCTGGATGTTCTCGTGCACCCGGCCAAACCAGAGAGTAGGCCAGGCCACGACTTGACCAATCGGGAGAGTGAGGTCCTGGCCTTCCTGGTCGAGGGGTTATCCAATGCCGAGATCGCCCTCCAATTGCATATCAGTGTCTCGGCCGTTAAGTATCATGTGAGTAATATCCTCTCTAAGTTGGGGGCGAGCAACCGCACGGAAGCGGCCGCGCTGGCCCGGCGTCAGGGGCTTGGATCGAGGAGTGACTGAAACGGTCGACCTAACTTTTCGCGATACTTAAACCTCGTAGATCTCAGTAGACCTACGAGGTTTTTTTGGATCCAGACCTGGCCAAAAGACCAGGCCCCCACCCTGTCCCCGAATTAGACCTTTCCTGTCCTTCTGCCTAGTGTGATGGGAGCGTTTTTCGGGCATGCTGTCTATAAGCGAGCATCCGC
>PVMK01139501.1_pt1 | contig 12865 bp, 16 predicted proteins | sample 1853481 | NCBI WGS metagenome assembly PVMK01 (sample SAMN08533507, study PRJNA380276) | Marine sediment metagenome, whole genome shotgun sequencing project.
ATGGTCAGCTCGGGCATAGTATCAGCCAACGGGGAAACCATGCCACCGACATGGAGCACGTAATCCGCTCCGTTAACTCCCTGGAGCACATCTTCATAACATGTTAAATCCCCCCAGATCACTTTCAAACCCCGCTTCTGATAGGGAGCCAGGACACGCCGGTCTTTTCGTGTTGGAAGAGCCAGGGCTGTGACCTGGAAGCGGTCATCTCGCTGGAGAAGTTCCTCGAGGGCGGCCTGTCCCATATTGCCTGATGCGCCGGTTAAAAAGATTTGTTTTTTACTGGTATTCATATTTCACCAATTACACGCTAGAGTGGGAGCCCTTCGGCTATGCTCAGGACAGGCGCCAGCTCCCGTGGTTTGATAGTCTGGGAGAGCTGGTCCTTCGATTCCACTCAGGACAGGCGCTCTCCCTTGAGCTTGCTAATTTGATTTCCTTATTATCTGAAAGGAGGTCTCATACTTCAACCCAAACACCCCCTGTCATGACAAAATTGATGACAGCTGTCATTTTTAGAGGTATAGCTTGTGATTAACCTAATAGATCAGAGGATGAATAAAGAGTTATGACCAGGGAATCAGAAATGATTTTCAGTCATTATTCTAGATAAACTTTCCTATCCCTTAGAAGTAAAATCAATATTCCCAAATTTATGATCAGGACAATAAGATCGTAGATCCCAAATTGATCTGTAATGGACAGAAGTGATATTATGAATAACCCACCCAGCAGCAGATAATAGGCGAATTTGACCTTTCTGATAAGCAGATAATAAAGTCCAGCAAGTCCCAGGCTTGTCAGGAAAGCCAGAGCTGCCGTGCCCCAGCGGTAAAGAGCTCCTTCCGGAATGGCAGGATGGAAGCCAAAAGCTGTGATAAGGGAGAAACTGAACCATATCAGTGTGTCAGTAATTAATAACAAACGAGTGATTTTCAAGGTAATCCGCTGTTTCTTCATATTAATAAATCCTTAATCAGGGATATTTTGAGTTGAAAACCAGGGATGGGATCCAAATTGATTGCGGGGCACCGCTTCACCGTACTTAACGTACCATTCAAAACCCCTGGTGACTGACATCAGATATTTCCTAAGCTGAGGGCCTATATATAAGAAATGGGGTAACCAGCGAACTACCAGGGGTACATTCTGAAGGGCATGGGGATAGATGGTTATATTAAGGATTGAATTTTCTGGATCGATGGCTTTGATACGCCAGGAGACAAAAGAGGTTCTGCTTCCCTTCCTGTCAATTTCCAGATCATAGCCAACCCCCTCGATCCAGGAAGTGAAACGCCGCTCCATAATCCAGCCGCTGAGATAGTGAATCTCATCCCGGGAATCCGGTCCGGGCCAGACTTGAACAGGATTGCTGGCGCAAAAAGGATGACAGGGCTCAAGATTGCCCGGGGTGGAAATCACCTGCCAGACCGAATTAGCCGGGGAATTTATCTTACATGAAACTGATATTGGCCAATGAAAGCCAGATAAGAGGTCAGTCATTATGCTCTCCGGAATTTATTAACTATTTGCGGATCTGTCTTTGTACTCCAACACTAGATGAATTGCTCCCAGGAGTGCACCACCATAAATCAGGATGGTTGAGGATATTGAGGAAAATTCATAGACCGGATTTCCTCCAAAAAAGGCATGAAGCGCAGCGTGGATCAAGAGAAAAGCGCTGATCCCAATCTTGCTTCGAAAACGAACTTTGTCGTTTTTACTGGCAACCAAAGCGATCAGGCCGGCAAAAAGGGGAATATGGAAGAACAGGTACGCCAGCATGGCGGTTTCTTCCGGCAGCCAGCTGGTCAAAGGTAAAATCCTCCATTCATGATTGAACATGGCATCCAGCTCATGGGTAAATAATGTTCCCATTCCAAGGTAGAAGATGATGTTTTTCATTTTTTATTATCCAGATCTATTTTTAGTGATCAGTAATCAGAACAGACTGAGAATTTTAAACAAATCCACTCTACAAAAGGCCTTAACTCAGTTATACCTCGTTCTAAACAATCACAATATGATCCAGATCCTCTTCAGCAGGAGGATAGGACATGTTAAGGCTTTTCAATTTCTCAATGATGATGGTGGAAATGACCAGATTACGGTACCATTTGCGGTTGGCGGGGATCACATACCAGGGGGCAGTTTCGGTGCTGGTTTTTGCGAGAGCGGCTTCGAAAGCTGTCTGATATTGGTCCCATAATTTACGTTCATCCAGATCCCCGCTGCTGAACTTCCAGTTCTTGTGGGGTTTGTCAAGCCTGGCCTGCAGGCGCTGTTTCTGTTCATCTTTATCGATCTGCAAGTAGAACTTTAATATGGTGGTTCCCTCGTCAGCAAGGGTTTTCTCAAAAGCCTGAATATGCTCGTAACGCTGGGACCAAACCTGTTCGGGGACAAGATTATGCACCCGAACCACCAGAACATCCTCATAATGACTTCGGTTGAAGATGACAATTTCGCCTTTTCCGGGTGTGTGTTTGTGAACCCGCCACAGGTAATCATGGGCGAGTTCTACCCTGGTAGGGACTTTAAAGCCTGCCACCTTGACGCCCTGGGGATTAACCCCCTCAAATACATGCCGGATGGTGCCGTCTTTGCCCCCGGTATCCATGGCCTGGAGTACGATCAGCAGCTTATGTTTCCCTTCAGCATAGAGCAATTCCTGCAGCTCTTCGAGTTCTTGGTTGAGTTGGTGCAGTTTCTTTTTGCCTTCCTTTTTGCTGATCTGGAACATACTCTTATCGTTGGGGTCCCATTTCCCGAGGTCAACAGACTCTCCCGGTTGGACTCTATATTTTTCCATAAATGGCTCCTTTATGCGATGTTAGTGTTACTGGGTGTTATGGAAATCAGTATTGATCCTTCTTAATGATAATAGATATTCTAGATCAAAATCTCAAGGACAAACAGCTCAAACCGCCATCGAGCTTCTGAAATTCAGAAACATCCACTTCTACGGTTAAATAACCGCTATTTTCAATAGTTCTCCGTGCTTTTGTGAAACCTTTGGGGATCAACACCCGATCATTAACCCAGATGCAGTTGGCAGCATAGGATTCCTCTTCAGTTATTTCAAGTATGTTGAATTTTTGAAATTCTTCATGGGTGACGAATTCACCACAAGCCAGTAGATTATTATGCTCTAAATATGCCACTCCGGTCTTCAAATGCAGGACTTTTTCCAGCTTGATCACCGATCCACTTAAATCGTATTTCTCAAGGAATTTGATTATTTGTTGGGCTCCTTCCAGATCGGTTCTCTCGGATAAACCGATATAGAAATGGGTTCCCACCATCATAATATCACCAGCTTCGACAGTTCCGGGATCCTTGACCTGCTCGATTTTCGAATAAAATATGTTCAGAACGCCTTTGATCTTTGCTATCTCTCCTTTACGTGAAGAGGCTCCAGGATTAGTTATAATCGCACATTCAGGTGTTAGCAGGGCAACATCTTCTACAAAGGTAGAATCTGGAAATCGTTCATCAGCTGGCAGGATTAATACCTCAAGTCCGCATGCTTCCAGCGCCTTAATATATTCCTTGTGCTGTTCCAGTGCTTTCTGATAATCTGGGGTTCCCAGATTGGCGGTCGACAATCCGTTAATAATGCTTTTTCCCGGTGTTCGGACGATTGCTTTTTTGAACATATTTGCCCCGCTTATTATTGGTTTATATCTCGAGAAAGATTTGAAGTAAAACGAGTCGTTTTCATGATCTTATCAAACCAGCACCTAAGGCATTGCTTTCAATATTTCTTTTACTGGAAAAGGATCACCATGACCGGGATAGATCATATCCGCTCCCTGATCGATCAGAAGCTTCCAACTTTCCCACAGCTTATTGAGATCTTCTGCAAATATTGGATGATTTGGACTCAACCGGAACGGAGGAGCATTATGGGTCAGGCATCCCACAAAGGCATCACCATTTTCTAATAGAAGGCTGATTGATCCAGGGGTATGGCCTGGTGTGTAAATAATTCTACCTGGAATGCCATATTCCTCGAGGGATAAACCAGCATCTGTAATGATGATATCAACAGCGGAACCATCGAAATTGAAGATGGACATTGCTGGCTTCATCATTTTACGAACCATCTTACCCCAGGACGTCACAGGCGTGGGAAGGACGACTTCCCCAGCCTCAAACATCTGCTGGTCATCTTCATGAACGGCAATCCTGGCTCCCGTCAACTCCTTAAGGCTGGCAGCAGCCCCGGCATGATCAAAATGACCATGGGAAAGAATGATTAGCTGGAGCTCTTCTGGTTCGATAGGTATTGATTTGAACCATTTAATTATTTCAGGGACGCTGAAAGCTGGTCCGGTATCAAACATAATGCAACCCTCAGCCTTGATGAGATAGCAAAAATTGATTCCCAACCGTTTTGAGTAAATGGAGACAGACATAGTTTCGTCCTCCTAAATTATCCCTTATAAATGACCAATGTTTGGTTTTATCGTACTGATAAACACCGTATCACCCGGAAGATCAGCCAGGTATTCTTTGATCACATGAGGTACAAATTCGATCTCCTGTAGTTTGGAAAGCGGATGCCAGCGAAACTGCAGGTGTTCTTCAAGACTATTAACCATCGGTAGTGCTTCAATAATTGGGACAGGTTGGACTATAAAGTAAAAACCATATTCCCGGATATCCTGACCATTGTCATTCCAGAATGATTCATGAACGATGGCTAACCGGCCACACTCCATTATAAGCCCGGTCTCTTCGAGATACTCACGCAGGTGGGCGTTCTGGATGGATTCCCCTGGTTCTACGCTTCCCCCCGGAATGCTCCAGACCTTTCGATCAGTCAGGGATTCGAGCAGGATGTGTTCATCTGATATCCAAATGCCAGCGGAGCGAAGTGTTGTTTTCATTTTAGACCTTACTTCATCAAAGAAAACTGGATGATTAACTAGGCTTCCGGCCAGACCCGCTCAACAGCAAATTCCCCTGCCGGTGTGAGCGGCAGCAACCGAGCTTGATCTTTGGTGAACCACTCACAGCGATCGGTAGAACCGTCATTTTCGAAACTGAGATCAAGTGAGCCAATAATAACGTTATAGACGATGCCGAGGTGGTGTAGTGGTTTCAGCGAATTCTCCTCGTTATTCTTGTAGACGTGGGAATACACATTTATAACTTTGAATGTTTCAATCTCAACGATACCTATCTCCTCTTCCAATTCCCGGAGCAGTGAGTATCCGGATGTTCTCCCCATTTGATACCGCCGCCGGGCATTGTCCACCGGCCATCATCAATGCCACCAGACATGCGGGCCAGGAGAAGCCGACCTTCAGGATCACGGCAAATCCCATAGGCGCCTATGTAAAAGCGGGGAGAAACTGGATCTGAAGACATTCAGAGCTCCTTTCAAATTATGGATTAAAAACCAATAAAAGGGAAAAAAGAAGATAAACAGTTGACCAAGCCGATTAAGTGGAGCTGGGGAAAGGTATTTTCTTGACCAAGAAATCTGATATTCTATAGCAAATGAATACCAAAATTGCCGCAGAAATTAAATCCAAAATGGCGTGCTGTTTTGTAAATAGTGTGGACAGGATCACAATAATCGCTATTGCCACCCACAGAAATCTTAGTTTTGGTTTCCAGTAAAACCAAAAAATCGATATTATCAAAGTTGTATAAGTATGCCCGCTGGGAAGGGCATTATAGGGTTTGTCATTGCCGTAGATAAACACCATCAATTGACTCAGGAAGTCTTTTTCAACAATTTTTGGGCGGACTACATAAGTTGGGAATAGTATATAAACAGCGTAACTCATTAATATAGTTAACGACAGGCAGAAAGAAAAATGCAGGAATCGTTCATAGTCCATTTTAAATGTCCCCCAAATTATTGCTCCCATCCACCAAAATATGCTTAATAAATAGGGAATAGCCCAGATGGGTGACAAGGTGATCCTGGAATCAATGGGCAAATAAGTAGTTATGCCCCCGCCCATGTTTTGATTGATTGGAAAATATAACAATTGTAAAACTATCAAAAATACAAATATCCCAACTCTTTTTGTGACCTGGTTATTATTATTTGGCAAGACATATCCTTTTGGACTCCTAACGTTCACTGTTAACAGGCGCCGAACATTACCAAGATGTGAATTAATACACCAGCTGAAGGCGTCCTATTGAGCAGATGTTAGACTGAACACGGAGTTATCAGGACACTATAATAGAACAGAATGTCATTTTGAATAATGAGCCGGGTTGCCATATGAGCTTATATTTTCAGTAAAGTTAAAAAGTATTATCATTTTTCTATTGCTCACTCACGAAGCCGGATCATCCCCTTCCAAGACTTTCCGTCGATTTATACGACCACGGATGATCGAAAGTACACCAAATAGAATGATGGGAATGACTACGGGATTGATTATGATAATAATAAAGAAAACCAGAGCACTGATGCAGAGAATCATACCACCGAAGTAGGGGCGAAAAATTGCAAAGATTATAAGTAAGCCGGTCAGGACAAACATCACGCAAACGAGGGTGTTCTGGTCTAAGTAGCTATCAGGTACATCTGGGTTAATGAGGTTTGCCACTCCAAAGAGCAACAGAAAAGAAGCTATCAGGACTCCCAGAACGATTGTAATAATACTAAGCACTGGAGAAGGAGCTATGTTTAGAAATTTCATATTATCCCACCTCGCTATGGATTAATGTATTCCTGATCAGCCTAACGGATGAGCTCACCCGTCCTGAGCGGAGTGCAGCGGAGACGAAGGATCGGGTGGAGCGGGGGTTAGCTTACAGGAGAATAGATCCGAACTTCATTTTCAAGCCGATCTTCGAGACGATCTTTTTCGACCTCTAAATCATACCTCGCCTGTAAACGGAGCCAAAATCCCTCAGACAAACCAAAATATCTTTCCAGGCGCAATGCAGTATTGGCAGACACACCACGTTTACCATGGACTATCTCATTAATCCGGCGAGGCGGAACACTAATGTCTTTGGCAAGACGATACTGGCTAATATCCATCGGGATTAAGAACTCTTCCAAAAGGATTTCCCCAGGATGAATCGGATCAAGTTTTTTGCTAGCCATAATTACTCCCTGTGGTAATCAACAATTTCAACATGATGAGCAGCACCATTTCTCCAAACAAAACAAATGCGCCAGCGTTGGTTAACCCGGATACTGTGTTGTCCATCACGATCACCAACCAATTTTTCCAAACGATTTCCAGGTGGAATTCGCATATCATTAAGAACTTTCGCAACGTTGAGGAGTTCGAGTTTGCGACGGGCATTATGTTGGATGTCAGGTGGAAGTTTCCGAGAAAACTCCCGGTTAAAAACTTTCTCAGTTTCAGTGTCTGCAAAGCTCTTAATCAGTAGTTACATAATAACGCATTCCGATAATAACGTCAAGCGTTATTACGGGGTATTAAGTGAGAAAAAGTTTTTCATGGAAGCTAACGGATGAGCTCACCCGCCCGGCTTGGTAAACGGTAAATAGTAATTAGTAAATAGATTTGGTTTCAGTTCTCTCAGGCTTCTGTGCATACTCTATCTTTTTACTCTTTACTACTTACTGACCTACTGCGCCGTAGGCGCCGGGTCGGTTGGAGCGGGGGTTAGGCGGCGAAGAGCAAGTTTGATGCTGCACCTTAAGTCCACAATGCTCAATCCATTAATGTCCAAGCAAGATTGATCCTATTACCAACACTGCCATACAATGCTCCCGACTACACAGAGTGAGAGGGCTCATTCGAAGTATTCCATCCTGCCTTGCTCGACTCTCAGTAAGCGTGCGATTTCTTTGTGTCCATTCTCCTCTGCCACATCAGCGGCTGTCAGGCCAGAATGATCCTTCGTGGTGATCAGTTTCAGCCTTGGAAGGGACAATCCGGTCCCCCGGAGACTGAAGATCATCTCCCTGACTTCCTCTTCAAGTCCCTTTTCCGCAGCGTAGAAGAGTGGTGTACGACCGAGGGCATCCAGCTCGAAGAGACGTTTCCGTCCCTCATTGTTCAATGAACCACCCATCCTGTTTTTCCCCTTTTCAGATCCAAGTTTGCTCGTCATGGTTCAGTCGAGTTGAGACTGATTAGCCGCCTTACGGATGAGCTCACCCGCCCGGGTCAGTAAGTGGTAAGTAGATTTGGTCATAGCATATTCTCTTCTTTTCTTTTGAAATTGGAACGGCTTACGATTTACAACTTACAAATTTACAGCTTACCGCGCCGAAGGCGCCGGGTCGGGTGCAGCGGGTGTTAGATGGCGCATATTTGCATCAGCTGCTTTTTTGATAGTTTCTAAACAATATTACGCCCATTATTGGAAGTAATGCGTTCAATCCTAATCCTATTATGATATGGAAATTCAAGAAGAAATTATTAAGAACACCATTATTGATTAGGAAAATAATTGACCATAAACCCACAGGAATATTTATGAACAGGCTCACAAACAATCCTGGATTATATAATTTTCCAGCTCTAATTGCTAACAGAACATGAGCTATCCCAGCGAAGAATGAAAAATAAGGAATCCATAGACCGTATTGATAGTCTATTATTGACAGCAATCCGAACAACGGCAAGATGATCCATATCAAGATAACATTAATAAAGAAAATGAAATTCTGGTCTAAAGGTCTATCTTCAGTATCTAGTTTGAATATTTGTGTGTTGAAGAATTTTCCAAATCCACCTGGAAATATGTACTCTTCTGTCTGGTGAAGCATATAAAGTGGCGTTTGTAAAAGAAGAACGAAAACTACTATATCGTACTTGCGCACAAAAATGAACAAGAAAACAAACAGGAAAATGGAAAGAATGAAACCTGTTTTCGCCCAATCTTGCTTGAGCCATTTGTAGAAGTCAGAGATTGTCATATCTTTCTCCTTCCTGAATGGATTTTAGATTAACTTTCAATTTGCGTTTCATATTTTTTCAAGCGCTATCTAACGGATGAGCTTCGCGAAGCATCCTGTAAGGGCACCCGCAGCCAGATGTTTTTCCCGGTCTTCCGTCCTCGGTCCCCGGTCAGCCCCTGGCTGTCGGGTGGAGCGGGGTTAGGTGACTGTTTGCATCAAGACACCAGTTCAATTACTCTCAATATCGGTTAACATGGTTGTCGCTTCCTTGAGCCTTGTAGCAAAGACCAGGCTTAGAACCATTAGGCCGATCAGCACAAGCAAGGGCAAGGTCATTGACCCGGTTTCCGGGGACTTAAAAATGTCCATTCCAAGGATGAAAACGATACCTGAGATTTGACCCATGAGTAAAAGCAGGCCGTTTGATGTGCCTTCTGGTGTTGGATGAGTAAGTTCGGCAGCATATTGGAATCCGACTGGGCCTGCGCTTAACAAGAAGAAACCAAACACAAATGCTGATCCAAGTAGAAGCCAATAGCTTGAGGCAAAGGTAACGCCGACAAGCCCCACGGTTGCTCCTATCACAGCCAAAAACAGATAGGGTGTTCTTTTGCGATAATGGTCCGAGAGTAGGGGGATGACCACGGCACCGATAATTCCCCCCAAGATCATCAAACCTCCTATGTTACCGGCCTGAGTGATTGAGAAACCTCTTGGTCTGACGATATCCTCTATCCAGGTTGTTACCGCGTTGAAAACGCCCAGGCCCACAAAGAAGATCACCAGGAGAAGTAAAAAATCCTTTATTCGCAAGGAATCTTTGAGGCCGTCAAAAACAAGGGAACGCTCTTCCTGATCAGGGCGGCAGGGAGACGTTGGAGGGCGTTCTTTAACGAATGCAAAAAAGACAATTACACTGATCATGGAAACGATTCCGTAGATTAAGAGCATGCCGCTAATTTGAGATTGGATTGTTAGATATGGAGTCAGCACCAATGCCACAACTATGCCCAGGTACATGGCCAGTGATCCAAGCCCCGTGGCGGTGGCTCGCTCTTTGATAGGAAACCAGCGAGCAGCCACAGTGGTCACGGCATTGAGGATGAATGGCTGTCCAATAGCGATACCAATTTGCGCTAGGAGCACATACGTGTAATTGGGTGCCAGGATACCCCGCAACAAGCCGAAGAAACCTGTCAATACAACGCCTATTCCCACAGCGACCCGGATGCCATAGGTGTCTATCACCCAGGAGGCAGGGATCGAGATGACGACATAGACGATCATAAAACTCATAGACAAGAGACCGATGCTGAGATCTGATACTCCGTAATAAATTGCAGCATTGCCCGTGATTGGAGCAAAGGTTATCCACAAGAGTTGATTAATGGCGACAACAAACATGAATGCAAGAAGTACGACCCATCGATAACCATAGACTTTAAAATCAGTTTGTTCCATTAGATTAAACCTCCTACTAGCAAGTTGATTTGGGAAGGGATCAATGTTTTAATTAATTGTGGGCTCTAGTATCACCATGTTTTTTTTACTCTTCACTGCGAGGAAACCTTTCCATCCGCTTCAGATAGAATATATTGTGCTTCATTCTCTCATAATGGCTGGTGAGTTACCTATCGGAAGAGCTCACCCGCTGCAGGTGCCAGTTGTTAATGATTATAGATTAAGAACCAATAAAGGGGTTGAGAGACCGCTAACCAACTACACCAGATGGTCAGGTGCAAGCGAGGGTTAGGCTGCTATCATATAGATTTCACTCCTGACCAGGGTCCTCTTAGTCCAAAATACTCTTCCCACTGATAACAACCGAAATAGCTGCCAGTTTTAATGCCCAATGTTCCCCAAAGTGCTGTAAATCAGGTACATGCTTGTTAGAGCTATAAATATCTCCTAGCCATTTTCTTACCAATTTTCGTGCTATTTCTTCCATATTATTTCAGCCCAATGGACAGGATGATCCGTAGCTGATTCGGGGGGCAAGATATATGCTGGATTACGCACTATCAGTGATTGAGAAATGAAAATGTGGTCGATGCGGTTTTCGCCAGACATATCCGTACCATCAGAGCCAATTTTGGAAGGATATACGCTTACCCAGGAATTTGTATACACACTAGCGATCAATTGATAGGCTTCCTCATAATCCCGCAAGTTGTAATCCCCCAGGGCGATTACGTTCAATTTGTCTTTGGAACGTTCCAGGAGCGATTCTGCCCAAACAAGCATAGCTGTGTCCGAGCCATCGGGATGGACGTTGTAGACCGTGAAAAGTTTTCCACCTATATCAATCTCAGCCTCTGCAGTGCCAATCTCATCCTGATCACTGAATGTGAATATCGTGCGTGTATTTTGAAGAGGGTATCTTGATAATATCGCCGTTCCGTATGTACCGGTGATCGTCGTCGGCCCATAATAAGAATAGTAACCCAGCTTCCCTGCGTAATAACGCACAAAATCATTGTTGTTCAAGGAAATCCGGCTTGAGTCTGATTCTTGTAATGCAAGGATATCCGGCTCAACCTGCTGGATAAGCGCAAGTTGCTCTTTATAAGATCTCTCGCCAAAATCATCATTTGCCTGCTGGATGTTGTAGGTCATGACCACGATAGTGTTGTTTCGGGGTTCAAACGTCTGGACTCGGGTGGTTTGTAGGGCGCTCCCCGCAGTTCCCAAAAAAACGACCGTTAGGAATGCCACCCACCCCAAAGAAAATGTGCTATTTGACTCCGGTTGGTTATCCAAAGCACTTAATCCTTTCCGCCCAATGAACAAGGTGATCAGCCCGGCCATTAACAAGTATGGCAGCCAGAACTTATTCCTGAACCAGGGACTGACCGGCTCAACGTAACCCCACACATTGGTGAAAATATGCATGAAGACCAAAACTACCAGGGTGAGACTCCCTAGGAGCATCCCAGGAATCAGATCATGGGGCCTTGGATTTGCTTGGCTTATTTGGCTGGAGAAGACGCGCAGGTCAAGAAAAATGACGGGGAAGAGCAGCAGCAGCAAAACCAATGGCAACTGCTGCAACCAAGTAGGATCGCCAACCACAACGACAGGTGAATCCGGCGTTTGTGGGAAAGGAACCCGATTGGCCAGGATGGTCATAATCAATGATAAGGTGAATAACAGGTTCCAAATCAATAACCATGTAGGGGAGATATTTTCAATCCATCTCGCCTTGCCCAGAGATAACCCGACCCAAGTCAGAGCCAGCAGACTGACAGCTATTACAATCAATCTATAATCGCCTTCCGTCCAGCGGGCGATCACCGACGGAGCAGAAAAGGCAAACCAGGCCAGGGCAACGACCAGGAAAATCCCTGTTACAGCCAGCGTAATAGGTCTGGAGTTAGTTTGTGCCTTATCCGAGCTGTTCCAATCCAATAAGGTTAGTAAAAAACCCAAAGCTAATCCCAATCCCCAGCCAACCCAACCTCCTTCCGGAAGAAGGGAGTAATCCAGACCGTAATTCATGGTCCGCAGGAAAACAGATAACCCAATCGCCAGGGCGAGTCCGGCAGAGATCCAAAGGCTGGGATAGAAACTGGAATCATCTTTTACTTTGGCGGTCACGAGGAAGGGAAACAGCATCAAAGCAGTACCTGTGCCGATCCCGGATGCAAGCATACGTCCCAGAGTATTCAGATAGGGTGTGAGGCCGCGAGCCAAGAAAAGCAGCCCAAATAAAATCCATACTGTCAGAACCGGCAGCTTTTTGCGATAGAAAAACAATAAAACCGGTGAAAAGAAGAACAGTACGCCCAGCGCTTTCTCATCCAGGGAGGTATTCATCAGATCGAGGATATATATGGATTCGACCAGTGAACCAGCCATTTGTATCAAGAAGAGAAAGAAGATGCCAAAGGCAATAACAACTAAATATGGCTTTTTCATATATGGCTGCTCCTGTCTGTCTGAGTCTGATAATTCAATCCTAATAGCCTAACGGAAGAGTTCAGCGGCGCGTTCCCCAGC
>PVMK01141793.1_pt1 | contig 12865 bp, 12 predicted proteins | sample 1853481 | NCBI WGS metagenome assembly PVMK01 (sample SAMN08533507, study PRJNA380276) | Marine sediment metagenome, whole genome shotgun sequencing project.
CCAAAACAAATCCATAAAAGGAATAATTGATCAAGATCTGTGCAACATCTCTCGAAAGGCTAGTGTATATACCGTCATTAGAACTTGCTGCATCAACAAAAGGCTCTAAACTCTGAGGAATAATCCAATAAATGAGTGATCCGATCAACAGGGTTAATCCAATTTCTTTATAGATATTCAAATTGCCAGTTTTTTCACTATCCGCTTTCCCAATAGCTATTAGTTCCTTTCGGGAGAGCCAGGTAGCGTATCCAAGTGATGCCCCCAATAGGAACCCAAAAGTGAATTCCATAGCTTTCCACCAACTCTTAAAAATAACTTCTTTGGGGAATGTACTTCCTAAAACAAACCAAAAACCACCGAGACCAAAACCAAGACCACCGCCAATTAACCCAAAGATGGCAAATCGAGAAATGATTTTAAAATCGTCTTTAGCCACCTTATACTTGAGATATACCAACAAAAAAACTGCGCCAAGCAATAATGCTCCCCAAGATTCAGGGCGAGGGTTTGAGGGGTCTGAAAAATAGATGATCATTGGTTGATTGATGAGCTTGAATCCCATCAACATACCTAACATCAGTAGTAGAAAGGCCATAACAATGGTTTTCTTTTCCAATCGATTATAAACAAAGCCCAATGATAATACAGAGGCACCCAACATGCCCCAAATAGAACCTTTAACTGTAGTTGCTAATACGCCCCACCACATGGTTTCGGGATCTCTCAAGAAACTAAGTGTTTGCCCGTAAGTCATTTCGCCGCCCAAACCAATTCCTACAACTCCAAAAACAACAATAATCGCTGCAAGCTTGGAAGGAAGCTTTAAAAGCATAGAAATACTAAGTGCTACCATTGCCCCGGGAATCATAGCACCATATGGACCACCACCAATATGCCCTCTTAATCCCCAGCCGAGTAGCATGGTGATAGCGGGGAAAATGATAAACATCCATTTAGAGTACCTATCATTCATAACAATTCATTTTTAAATTCGACTAATTTTTATTTATTATGGGCTTTAAAAATTAATGCTGCAGCACCGAGACTCCCTGCATTATTTCCAAGCTTTGCTCCAACAATTTCAGTATTGCTTCCACAGCTCGGCATCATATATGAAAAGGCCGATTTACTGATCATATCAATATAAAACTGACCTGCATCTGAGATACCTCCTCCAATAACAACTTTTTGAGGAGCAAAAGTATTTATAAAAGAAGCTACACCATGTCCAAGATAATCTGTATGCTTTTGCATGCATTTTATTGCATTTTCCTCATTCTCATTGAACTTTTTAATAATATAGTGCCCGTTAAGATCTTTAACATCTTTTCCGCTCCTCTCTGAATAATCTTTGATCAATGCTGTTGTTGAAGAATAAAGTTCAAGACATCCTTTTCCGCCACAATTACATTCCGGACCATTATGCTCCACTACGATATGACCTAACTCTGTACCTCTGTTTTGATAGCCTCCATACAATTCACCATTGGCAATAATAGCTCCTCCTATACCTGTACCTATAGTGAGAAAAACCACATCTGTACAACCCTTTGCCGCTCCGTAAAAAAATTCTCCAAGACCCATAAGATTGGCATCATTATCTACCAAAACGGGTATACCGAATTTTTGATTATAATAAGTGGAAAGATCAATATTTTCCCATCCGTTAAGATTTTCTGAACCACCAAGGATCACACCATCCTGAACAATTCCGGGTGTTCCCAAACCAATTCCAATAACATCTAGTTCGTTGGTGTTTGCTTCATCTATTGCCATCTGAATTATTTTTTCTATAGTATTCAGAATGGTATCTTTTGATGCTTGACTTCCAATAGGGAGTTTGTTCGAAAAAACTATGTCACCAACATCTGATACCAGAGCAACTTTTACAAAAGTGCCACCCAGGTCTACACCTATCGCATATTTTAAGTCTTCCTTAGTACTCATTTAATTAAAAATTCACAACTTCTCCGGTTTCTGAGGATTTGTAAGCAGCATCTACGATATCTAAAACGATCTGTCCTTCAATTAAGCCCGGACTTGGTAGTTGTCTTGTTTTGATGCAATCTACAAAGTGTTCCATTTGCTTGGTATAGATCACCTGATCGCAGTGGTCCTCTCTTACCGGTAATTCAGGTACTATTTTTTCAAAAGAATCCTCACCTGTTGTCATTTTTAAATAGGTTGGAAATAGGCTTGCATATCCTTTTGTTCCCCAAACTCCGGAACTTGCTTCCGGCCCGTCCATATGAGGATGCCACCAACCACTTTCAATGATACTTTCTACACCATTATCCCATGTAATGATAATAATTCCTGTATCATCTACATCATAATCACCAAAATGCGTGGAGATTCTGGCATAAACTTTGACTGGTTTTGGGTCACCAATAATATATCTAATCGTATCTATAGCATGTACTCCCATATCTGCCAAAGCACCACCGCCCGCTAACTTCTTAATTGTAAACCATCCTGCAGGTCCCCAATTTTCATGAACTCCATAGCCTTTGGTTTTAAATACTTTTCCTAATTTTCCGGATTCTACATAGTCTTTCAAATAATTGGTATCCACATCAAATCGCCACATATGCCCAACCATTACCAATTGATTGTATTTTTTTTGCAGCCTCATTAATTTGTCTGCCTTCTTCTGCACTAATTCCCATTGGTTTTTCAAGAAAAACATCTTTCCCACTTTTTAAAAATTCAATGGCATATGGTGCATGAAATTGATTAGGTGTACCGATAATCACGGCATCAATAATTTTATTATTTATGACAGGGGAAATATCGGTGTAAGTCTCTTTGATATTATACTTCGTTGCGAAATCTTTAGCTTCTTGCAATTCTTTTGCAACTACGGCAACAATTTCTACATTTGGAAGGCTCTGAAGACCACGAGCGTGAAAATCTGCTATATATCCAGCACCAATAAGTGCAATTTTTACGTTACTCATATGGATAAATTATTTTATTGGAAATCTTATTTAATTAAAGATCGCCGGCGTTATCGTATATTTTTTTAATAGCATCTGCAATCAAGTCCATATCTGCTTTTGTTCCCATCAAAACTTTGTGATGAATACATACAGACTCCTCTTTGTAAATTTTATCACAAACCGGTAAATAAAATCTCGTAGGATCTATTTCAGCCCAATATTTTTCATTCAATTTGTAACGTGCCGGTTTTGTATGTGGTACATATAAAGAGCAGTTGTTCAAAGGCTCATAGCTAGAGTCTATTCCTATTCCTATTTCCGCTTCTAAAGCAGCTCTGAATTTTTCCACAGGCAAGCCTTTGAATTCATCCTTATTGTATCGGAAAGCAAAATTAAAGTAGGCTTTTTTGGTTTCTCTTTTATCTCTTTTTAGTGGAGAAACTCCCGGAATATCTAAAAATAAAGAATTTAAGTATGCACCGTTTGCATCTCTGTTTGCATTTTGTTCTGGCAATCGTTTTAATCCTTCAATCAAAATTGCAGCTTGAAATTCTGTAATTCTAAGGTTACCTGATTGCAAAAAGTTTCCATCATCTCCATAAACACCGGCACCTTTATCTACATTGATATATTCATCACCTTCCGGTCTTCTTCCACAATTTCTAAGGGCATCCATTCTTTCTGCTAAATCAGCATCATTTGTAGTCATTGAACCACCTTCACCGGCTGTTAAATGCTTTGATAATTGGTAGCTAAAACTTCCAACATCTCCTATACTTCCAGCCTTTTTACCATTCCACTCACCACCGTGTTTATGGGCACAATCCTCAATGACATATAAGTTGTGTTTTTTAGCAATTTCCATTATGGCATCCATATCAGCAAATGCTCCATATAAATGAACCGGCATAATTGCTTTGGTTCTAGGTGTAATAGCTTTTTCAATCTCTTCTGGATCTATACACCAGGTATCTTCACAAACATCCACTAAAATTGGGGTAGCATTTACATCAATAACTGTTGCTGCTGTTGCCTGCCAGGTAAGTCCGGGTAAAATTACTTCATCGCCAACACCTACGCCAAGAGCTTCCAATGCCAATTGTAAAGTTACCGTACCATTCACCGTACAAATGGCATATTTCGTCCCTGTAAATTCGGCAAATAGTTTGTTGAACTCTCTTTCCTTAGGTCCGTTATAAGACCAAACACCACTGTTTAGAACTTCAAGAAGAGACACCTCTTCTTCTTTTCCCCAAACCGGCCAGGCGGGCCACGGATTACTCTTTACATCTTTACTCGGTGTACCTCCGTTAATTGCTAATTTTGTCATTGAAATACTATTTAATTCTTGTTTTATTTAATTTTTTCACACTAAGTTCCAACCTTCAACTTTTAACTCCGCTATTGTTTCTGATTTAAAGGTTGCTATAATGGTTCTCTTTTCACCGGCTAATAAACAAATGAAGTTATCTTCCCAAAATACAGGAAGTATGATTTCTTCGGTCTCTTTTTCTATTAATTTAAGGTTGATCAAGAATGCTATTTTATCGCTATTATTTTCTATTTCAACGGTAAATTTCTGCTCTTCTCCATCTCTTTCATTCGAATACCTAATATCCAGGTTCACTTTTGGCAATGAATTAAGCAGGGTCAGATCTGCATAATCCTTGCTTGGAGTATGATAGGCAAAATCACCAAGGTCTGCTTCATAATCTAAGGTCTCTTCTTTCGTTGAAAGCCAATAGAAGTTATTACTGATTTCCTTATTATCTATATTGAACAAACGAAGATCCAGAAAATAAGTACTTGTCAGATTTTCTATTTCTTCCAATTCAAAAATAGATTTAGAGGAATCTTTTAGAGCATTTGTCGAAACATTTTTTTCTAATAATAAATTCGATTGAATATCATAAACGCGTATTTGTGCTTGTAAATTCTCCACATTATACAAGTAATCATTGATCATGTAGATTTGATGATCGCCATAATTGTATATCAGACTTAAGGGTAAACATGCTTTTTGGGTAGCGTAAAATGCTCCCGTTGGATTCAAATAATAGTCATATAATTGCCAGTACATTTTTGGCCATGCTGCGTTCAACATCCATTGAACCACACCAGTTGATCTTTTTTTATAAACCTGGAAGGCTTCGAACATAGGACGCATTAATTCATAGTTCATCGCCTGAGCTTTTCTATCAAAATCTACCAAAGAATCTGGTTCTCCATAACGTTCGTCGATTGCCTCCTTAAATCGACTTAGATCGGCAAATTCATATCTTCCACAGTGATAATCCCAAACCTCACCCATCGGCCAAAGTTGATCTTTAGGTATCATTTTTTTCAAACTATCAATTTGAGGTACTTGAGCACCTGGTCCGGTTTCCGTATTAAAACCATAAGCACCACCTAAATGAGTGTTTACAAACCAATAAACCGGAGCCGTATATGCGTAAGGTCCGAGCATTTTAACACCCGATGAACCACTGATCTCGCTAATAACATCTTCGCTACCAATTATATGTTGATCACTACCAACACCACCGGTTGAGTTCAGGTAAGGTCGAGTAGGGTCATATTTTTCAAAAGTTTCAATATATTTTTGTTCCAGGACGGTAATTGGTACTTTGTCGCTGGCTACGGTCCAAACAAAAATACTTGGATGGTTACGTAACCAAATTACCTGTTCTTCCCAGGCTTTGCTAACATGCTCAATATGTTCCGGTTTATAGACTCCACCAAAACGTTCGTTGACAGGAACACCAAGGTGCAATTCATGCTCCCAATGGCAGCTCCAGCCAACCATTAGCAAAATGCCATTCTCATCGCATAGATCATATAATTTATGGTCCTTACCCCAGAATCCTTCCAAACGTACGCAATTCAAGTTCATTTGTTTCACATACTTTATTTGTGCTTCAAGGCTCTCATCATTATCCATTAAGAAAAGGTCGTCAGTCCAGCCACCACCTTTAATCAGCACTTTTTGTCCGTTAACCTTATAGCCACGATGAATTTCATTCAACCAATAATCTTCGATCTCACGAATTCCAAATCTTGTTTGCGATGCATCGGAAATAACATCATTGATTCTAAACTGTAAATCCAAAACATACAAATTTGGATCGCCTAAATGAATTGGCCACCAGAGTCTGGGGTTTTTAAACTTTAATTGTTCATAATCCTCTACAGAAAATTCAATCGTTTTTTTACTATTTCCTTCTATCGTAACTGTTTGATAAAATTCAACGGACTCGATTTTGCCAATTAATTTTCCAACTATTGGTTTATTCGTATAATTTACAAGTTCGGCAGATATAGTTAGATCTGCTTCCTTTAATGTTTCAAGATCAACTTCTGTTTGTACAAATGGATTTTCAATACCAACTCCAGCATTCAATTTGAGTGTTACAGGTCGGAATACACCCATATTGCCGTCAGGAGGTGCAGGGTTCCAGTCGACATAACCAATACTAAAATCGCCTGGTACAGGAGGTATAACCTCAATTGCCAAAATATTATTTCCTTCGACTATATTTTCGCTTACGTCAAATGCAGTAATACGAAATGCACCGTCAATTTCATTTGAATCAGCAATGAGTTTACCATTTAACCAGACATTTGCCTTGTGATTAACGCCATCAAAACTTAAGAGAGCAGAACTTTTCACCTCATTCTCATTAAGCTCAAAAGCGGTTACATACCACCATGGACATTCAAATTGCTCAGTGGAAATATCTTTAAGGTTTTCTCCAAAAAAAGGATCTATACAAAGTTCATTAGCCACCATTGTTCCTAAAACCGTTGAAGGCACTATAGCAGGAATCCAATCATTTGTAATAGCAGAATCAGTAGAAATTTCAGCTCCTTTTATTGCATTATTTTTAGAAGATTGAATTTTCCAGTTTTCGGAAAGATTCTTATTGAAATTATTCGCCATTAGAGATTATAATTAGAGGTTATTAAACCTGTCAGATTTTTAAAACTTGACAGGTTTTTGAAGTTTAAAATTTCAATTTTTAAACGAAACTTATTTCGTTAATTTATGTAATTTTTGAAGATTCTTCCTTGCAAAAAGCATCATTCCTCCGCCAATAATGACAAGTGTTATCCCTGCAATCAGACTGGTCATTTTCTGTACCGGAGTATTGGAGTAAATCATTGCAAAGGAAACTATCACACCAAAAAATAAAATAAAAAAACCTAAAGCCTGATTAATTTGAGCAGTTTTAATTTTCCCTTTAATTTCTAATTGATCCATAAAATTTAATTTAAAAAATGTAATATATTACAAACAGGATGGCCAAAGAACCAAGAGACCAAAGTTTTAAATTGTTATACCAGTGGCGATCACTCTTTTTAACCCCTTCATAGGCGTAATCATTTGGTATCAAAAGTACCAGAATGCCAATTAGAATGAATAATCCTAAAAATATATTTTTTGCATTTTCTTGTGAAATACCTGAAAGCCAATCAAAATTTAGCATATTATTATATTTATTATTGTTATTTATCAGTACTTGTCATTATTTTTGAACTAAACACAAGCCCCTTCAATCTCTCAGCATCGTGTGGTTTTGTGAGTAAACTTACTGTAACATTCACTATAAATGCAAATACAAATGACCACCAAGAAATATATAAGAACGGATCTTCAATGGTAAAGTGCTGTTCTTTAGTAACGTTTAGATAAATGGCAAAAGCTATTCCAAATACCAAGGCCGATAAACCTCCCCATTGTGTGGTTCTTTTCCAAAATATTCCCAATAAAAGTATGGCAAATAATGGACCTTGGAAATAAGACATAAAAGTTTGAATAGCGACATACATTCCAGGATAATCAGCACTGATAGGAGAAGAAAGCACTCCTATAATTAATAGAACCAGAGTTGTAACTCTACCAACCATTAAATAATGCTTATCATTAGCATTCTTCTTGATATATGGTTGATAGATATCTTTTGTAAATAGCGTTGCAGTAGAATTTAAAAGAGAATCTACACTTGACATCAATGCGGCAAAAAAAGCAGCAAACATAAGCCCAACTAAACCCGGAGGCAGGATTTCTTTTATCATCGAAGGCAATGCCTGGTCACCATCTTCTAATCCCGGGATAATGACAATAGCAATAAGACCGGGGAATAAAACCAATATTGGAATGAACATTTTTAAAGCGGATGCGAAAATCATGCTTGCTTTGGCATGCCATTCATTTTTAGCAGTAAGTGTTCTTTGTATAATAGATTGATTTCCTATCATATAAGCATTCGACATAACAAAGGTTAAGCCAAACAGAATACCTGTCCAGGGAAAAGGTGAACTGGAATCGGAAGGCTGAATAATATCAAAATGACTTCTGTATTCAGGACCCATATTGGTAACTTTATACACCAGAGCATCCCATCCGCCAACAGCGTCTAAGCTCAAATAAACCAAAGCCAACCCTCCAACAAACATGATGATCATTTGTACAACATCTGTCATGATCACCGCGGTTATACCTCCAAAATAGGTATAAAGACCAACCACAGTGGCCGTTGTAATTATGGATGTCCAAATTGCCCAACCCAACAACACATTCAATAGTACCGCACTAGCCCAAAACAATACACCTAAATCCAGAGCAAAAAATAAAATCCATGTTACGGATGCAATGGTCCGTACTGTTGGATTATATCTCCTTCCTAAATATTCAGGAATTGTATACATTCCTCCACGCCAAAAATATGGGATAAAAATAAATGCGGCCAGTAACATAGCGGGGACAGAGCCGATCCAATCAAAATTCCCTACGGAAACTCCATAACGGTATGCCTGCCCTGATATACCAACAAAATCAATAGCGCCAATATCGGATACAACGATAGACATTCCAATCGCCCAAAATGGCAAACTCCTGCCTGCAAGAAAATAATCTTCTGAACTATTTACAAATCTTTTAAAATAAAGACCTAATAATAACATTCCAATGATGTAGGCTATCACAATAAAATAATCAATTCCTGCTAGCATAGTTTTTATTTTTAATTTAAAGAGTTACAAATTAAGATAAAATTGTAATAATTGATTTATTAAATCTTATTTTCTTTACATGATATTTCACCCTAGGAGCATGTTTTATAACTATTTTAGCATTAATTAAGTTAATATTATTACAATTTTGCTAATGAAAAGCAAAAATAGTATAAAGAGTTAAAGAAAAATTCGCCTAATTCTTATTGCATCTAACATATGGAACAGGCCGTAAAAAGATGAACAAAGAGCAATATCTCAAACGGATTAATTATTCAGGTCGACTCGAGCCGAATATTGAATTATTGTCTGAATTGCAAAAAAGACACCTTCTGAATATTCCTTTTGAAAATTTAGATATTCACTATAAAAAACATATTGAACTCGATATCGACAGGATATACAAAAAGGTTATTGAAGGAAATAGGGGTGGATTTTGTTATGAATTAAATGGCCTGTTCTATGAATTGCTGCTTTCATTGAATTTTGAGGCAAAAAGAATTTCGGCAAGAGTTTATACTAGTGAAAATGATTTCAGTCCTGAATTTGACCATTTTGCTATAATAGTAAAAATTGGAAATGTTGAATATTTAACGGATGTTGGATTTGGTGAATTTTCCTTTAAACCATTAGAATTGATATTGGGGAAATTACAAAATGACCAAAGAGCAAATTATGTAATTGATAAATTCGATGAAGACTATTTTCAAGTAAATAAAATTGAGAACGGAAAATCAACACCAGAATATATTTTCAAGACTTTAGCACGAGATTTTATGGATTATAAAAAAATGTGCGACTTTCATCAAACTGACCTCAACTCAAATTTCATGAAAAAAAGACTAATTTCCTTAGCAACAGAAAATGGTAGAATTACAATTACAAACAACATATTGAAAATTAGAAAGAACAATTTAGTTGAGGAAAGATTACTTAAAAATGAAACTGAATTTGAAAGAGAATTATGGAATAATTTTAAAGTAAAAATTGACAAAACAGTTGCCGACAATAATATCAGTTAATAAAGATTGTGACTTAACTGAAAGTTAGATCTCACATGAAGTCCTCCAACCTTTTGATTTGGTCTCAATATAAAAAAAGAAGCCGAGTGAATCTTATTATTTTTAGCTCCTCTTTACCTAGTACTGGCGAGAATAGAGATGTTATATTTCCATTATGTATTTACTTCTTTCTATTCTTTCTTCTTAATACTTAGATCTTCTTTTGATGGTAAATCCGGAAACTGTTGATGAGGTTCCAATTGATACCAATAAGCTACGGATGCCAGGTCATCTTCTAATGGTAAGTAGCCATCGGGCCCCCAACCTAAACTTTGAACGGTAATTCTCAAATCTTCATCAAACCGGATTGGATCTAGAACATGCCAACGATATTGTCCGAAAATTCCAACAAATCCATCAATGTCGGATTCTTTCACTTCATAAAATCCTGCATACAAACTGCTGAATGAATCGTAGTGCATTACCCCGTCTATTTTTCTGTCATTATACCCATAAGAGCCCAAAAAGTAATCTTCTTCTCCCGTAGTACAAATAGTTGGAAAATCTTTATCACCATCCATATAGAATTTAACCTCTCCTTCTCCCCACCAACCGCTTTTTCTGGCACCATGTGCCAAATAGGTTCCAACATACTGTCCTTTACCTTTGATCCCATCCACAATGGTATAAACTTCTTTAAAGGGTAATTTATTTACTCTCCGAAATTGTGCATGAAAATAGGGGGTTTCCTTTTCTACATTTTCCAGAGAATAATTAATTTGATAATATACTGTTGCCTTTTTTTCAGACATGTTTTCCATGGTGATCTTGCATTTTTTTCTAAAAGGCATTTGCCAATAGGAGTTAAATCCACTTCGAGGATTTACTGCCATAGTTGCTGAATTAATTACGGGTTCGTTCATGATTCCCCAACCGGCAGCAAAAAAGTCGCCTACAGGAACTTCAATCGAAGGTTCTTCTTCATCGTCCCAATAAAATCGTAAGATCATGAATCTATAATCACCAACAGGTGTCATCCAAATATGATTGATAATTCCTGAGTCGTTGATCTCTCCAAGAGTAAATGTTTCACCGGGTTGGATATGAATATATGGATTTACCTTCCACCCTTGCCCCAATTTTCTTGCCGCTTTTGCTGCGGATCCCTCTTCCAGCGTGGCCATTCCGCCTTTCCCTTTTTCACCGGTAAAATTCTCCGGACTTATAGATCTGGTTTTTGCGTCTGACAATTGATACAGGTTTTTAACACTAGGAACTTGCGCAAATAAAATTCCATTGATCAATAATAATACGAGAAGTAAGTTTTTCATTTTATTCTTTCCTTTTAATAATTAAGTTTTCATTTGACGGTAATTCAGGAAATGGATTATGTGGCTCATTTTGATACCAATAGGCCACCGATGCCAGATCATCCTCTAAAGGTAAATAAGTTTCTTCTCTCCAGGCAAGACTTTGTATGGTAATTTTAAGATCTTTTTCAAAACGAATTGGATCTTGAATATGCCAGCGATATTGACCAAAAGCATCGATAAAACCTTCAATAGTTTTGTCTTTAATAACATGAAAGCCTGCATATAAACCGCTAAAATCAGTATAATATAATTTCCCGTCAATTTCTTTTTCGTTATAACCATAAGAACCTAAGAAATAATCTTCTTCTCCGGTACCACAGATGGTAGGAAACTCCTTATCACCATCCATATAGAATTTAATTTCTCCTTCTCCCCACCAACCTTCCTGTCGGGCACCATGAGCAAGATACGTTCCTACATAATTTCCTTTACCTTTAATATTGTCCACTATAGTAAATACTTCTTTATAGGGCAATTTATTTACTCTACGAAATTGTGCATGAAAATATTGCGTATCCTGAGCCACTTCTTCTAAAGAGTAATCTATTTGATAATAAAGTCCGGCACCATTGCTATTTCTATTTTCTAATGTGATCTTACATTTCTTTCGAAACGGCATTTGCCAAAATAAATTGAAACCGCTTCCCGGGTTTACGGCAATGGGGAGAGAATTAATAAAGGGCCCATCCATCATTCCCCAGCCGGCAGCGAAGAAATCTCCTAAAGGCACTTCAACAGATGGTTCTGTTTCATCATCCCAATAGAATCTTAAGATCATTAAACGTGCATCCCCTGAAGGTGTCATCCAAATATGATTGATCACTCCCGATTCATTAATTTCGGCCAAAGTAAATGTTTCACCCGCCTTGATACTTATTTTAGGGCTTACTTTCCATCCTTGCCCAAGTTTTCTGGATCTTGGATTTGCATTTTCATCAATAATTGCCATTCCTCCTTTACCTTTTTCGCCGGTGAAATTCTCGGGACTTATAGATCTGGATTTGGAATCAGATGGTTTGTAAAGATTTCTTAAACTTGTTGTCTGACCATAGGAAAATGAAATGCCTATTATTATAATTATGAAAGCTGGAATAAAAGATTTAGACATGGTTATAATTGGTTATATTTTTTTGATGTATTATTAGAATGCGTTGATATACAAAGATATATTGCTACAACATTTATTTTATACTGGTTCATTAAGCAGATAGAAATAATTTCCAAACCCAATCTACAAGGGTATGTGCTAGTATGGCAGCAAATAAGTTGTTTCCACTTTTTTTATATGCCCAAGCATATCCAAGTCCTGCAATTGTTGCTAAAGAAACATAGGTAATTTGCATGGGCAGATCATTCAGGTTATTCCAGTGCATTAAACCAAAAGCTAAAGAGGATACCACCATTGGAATCCATTTTTTAGAGGATACTTTTTCAAGACCCCTAAGTAGGATTCCCTAAAAAACAGTTCTTCCGGTAAAGCAACCGTAAGGAACAATCCTATAAAATGAACGGTCAGTTTAGGAATATCATAGGT
>PVMK01138818.1_pt1 | contig 12864 bp, 15 predicted proteins | sample 1853481 | NCBI WGS metagenome assembly PVMK01 (sample SAMN08533507, study PRJNA380276) | Marine sediment metagenome, whole genome shotgun sequencing project.
CATCCGCGAAAATACCGCCGTAATGAGCAGGAACGGCACAAGAATCACCATCAAATTCATAAATGTGGTGATATTGAGTTCAGCCGGCTCATGCCGGTGCCGTCTGCGCCATCGACTTCTCATGCGTTCTTACCCTGCGATTCGATCTGCCGATCAAAAACTGTATTCAAAAACTTGACGGATGCCATTTCCAGGCTATCTGCCAATTCAGTGGTTTTGGTTTGCAGCAATGTATGCACGAGCAGCAATGGAATTGCGACCATAAGACCAAACGCAGTTGTATTCATTGCCACTGAAATACTGGCAGATAACAGATCGGCCTTCTCTGCCGGGTTAGCACCGGAAACCGCGGTAAAAGCCTTGATCAAACCGATAATCGTGCCAAGCAGTCCCAGCAAAGTCGCGATATTGGCAAAGGTTGCCAGGTAGTGGGTGCGTTTCTCAAGGCGCGGCATGACTTCCATCAGGCTCTCTTCCATTGCTTTCTCAATATCATCACGGCGTTTGGCCGTCGCACTGCGCTTCAACCCATAACCCAGTACCGTTGCAATGGCCGCTTTGGATTTATTCGTGATGCTAACCGCCTCATTAAACTTGCCGGCACGGATATAGGGCGTTACCTGTTTCCACAATGTCTTACTGCTAACGGTCGCTTTAGTCAGATAAACCCAGCGCTCAATTGCAATAGCTGTACCAAGAGCAAATATGACTACAATCGGGTACATGAAAAACCCGCCTTCCTGAAAAAACCCAACTATGGTGCTGTAGACGTCCATCATTTCGTCTCCTTCAATCAAAAATCAGTCAAAAACCATAAACCTGAATACACTTATTTAATTTTCTCTTGCCCAACTGCATGATTCGTATCATTCGCATGCAACTGGTCAAAATACTTAAGCTGCCGCTGAAATACTTCTCGATCAAGCGGCGCCAGCACTTCATCCAGCAAACTGTTCACCGGCTTACCGGTCAAATCGCCAATACCTGACTCTTTCCAGGGCAAAATATAGAGCACTCTGGGTAACTCCTGATTCCCTGTAACCGAAGTTGCATCAAGGTCCAGTCTGTCCAACTGACTACTACTGGCCTTGATATCAGCCTTGGTACTTTCAGCCGAATCTTCTGCATAAGCGCTCTGCAACACCATTACCATCGCCAATAAAGCGGCAAGAATCCGGATACGGTTCACAAAATTCATGGCTTTTCTCTCACTTGAGCTGCCTGCGCGGGTATCCCGATGCGGCGCTCCAGGTCAGTAATCCAGCGATTAACCATCAAATCCTGATCAGCCGCAGCACTCAATTGCTGGTAGCGTTTGTAATGATCCAGTGCAGCCGGCAAATCCTGCAGATAGAGATCATAAAGAACACCCAGGTTGTACCAGGCGTAGGCGTATTGTGGATCTGCCTGGGTGGCCTTCAACCATGCAGCTTCAGCCTTTGAAAACTCGCCCTGACGTCGTTTGATCAGGCCAAGTCTATTGAGAGCGTAGACAGAATCAGGGTCTGCATCTATTGCCTGCTGCAGCAACCACAACGCCTCTTCAGTACGATTTTGCCGATCATAAATAATCGCCAGATTCACATACGCACCCGGGTATCCTGGATGCCTTACTACAAAATCCTCAAACTGGCTTGCGGCTGCCGTATCGTTGTTTTGCTCCATCTGTTTTAGTGCAGCACGATAATCATGTTGTACGGCAGCTGGTGCATCGGCCAGCTCTGCCGGCAATAATTGAGCAGGCTCGCTACCATGCTTTGTGCCTTGCACTGCACAACCCGCCAGCAACAGCATCAGTGCGATCACCTGCAAATTATTAGCGTAATTCCGCCACATAAATTTCTGCCTTTTCAAATTTCGCATAACGTGCTGGCATAAGAACTGCCAGTTGCTCAAAACTGGATTCGACCCACTTGTCATATACCCCGGATGCAGTACGAGAGGCATTTACTTCATAGAGCTCAATCGCCTTCTCTTCAAACGGGAAAGCCTGCTCCTCAAGCAAAATGTCATATTGCTCAAGTTCATCATCACTAAGCCCTTGCGGTCGCTCGGATGCATACAGATCTTTACTGAGTTGCTGATATAGCTCAGCTATTCGGAATGTAGCGACGGTTGTCACATCTGCTATTTCATAACCCGCAGCCTTGTTATAGGCAGACAGCGCCGATTCCATCAGATTCCTTTTTAGCTTGAGACTCTCAGCCAGCGGGGCTTTCAGCCGGATAGCATTGAAGGCTTCTCGTTTAGGATCAGCCAACTCCAGTGTTGCCGTAGCAGCAAGGGTTTTAGTGCGGGCACTGCGTTGGCTTCCCGCAACTGCGTCGGCTTTTATGATGGCTGCGAGCCAGTCTCTGCGGTCACGTACATCACCTGCCTCAATCGCAAGGTCAGCCAGTCTCTGGCGCACCTCTATAGCTTCACTAACCGGAGTGGGGAATTTTGCAACAAATATTCGCCAGACACGACGTGCTTCATTATTATTTCCAGCCTCTTCATAAAGTTCGGCAGAGGTCCACAACGCTTCCCTGCGCAATTCAGCGCTGCCACCACTCATGCCTGCAATCCGTTCAAATTCAACTGCTGCATTTAGCGACTGACCCGATTCCTGATATGCAACAGCCAGCTTACTGGTCACATCATCAGCAAATTTATGCTCTGGATAATTGCTGCGAAATCGGTTCAACACCGCAATCGAATCATTCCAACGGGATTCATTAATGAGCAAGGTCGCAGCATCATAGGTGGCACTGGCACGAATACTTGACCCAGGTGCAACAATTGCAACGCGGAGGTAATCAGCAACGGCGGCATCCACATCACCATTAACCTGGGAGGCTTCTGCCTGCCGATAAACCGAGGCAGCAATTCGTTCATTTATTTCATCAGCATCTGCACCGCCCCCAAATGAGCGGAGTTGCAGATACGCCTGCTCTGCACGTCGATAGTGCTCCAGATCAAATTGACCATGAGCTACGACGGTCCAGCTGACTCTGCGCAACTTATCCGAAACTGGCGGTTGCATCCTGAGCGCTTCGCCTGCGACTACGATAGCTTCATCAAGTTGATTTGCGGAGTAATAGGATTCTGCTGCATCAGTAAGTACTGAACCCGCCTGTTCATGCTCGGGAAAGCTCTGAGCAAATACCAGACCCTGCCGCAATTGCTGCTGATGCCACGCAGAACGAGCCGCCCCTTGCAAAGTTGCATACTGAGATTGCGAAGCCAGCAGTGCTGCGTATCCTGCTTCTGCTGCACGCTCATATTGCGGATAGTCATAGGCTGCACTCAGATAGTAATGTGCGGCCTCTTCGTATGCACCTGATTCCATTAGGATTTCTCCTAACAGAAAGCTGCGCTGGGCAGATTCAGGATCATTGGGAAAATATTCCAGATAACGTCTGTACCAGTTAGCTGCTCGTGCGTAAGCTGCTGGCTCACCCGATTTTTGCGCCTCTGCATGATCATGCTGAGCCAGATCGCTCAAATTCAATTTGAGTGGCTGAATTACGTCAGGCCTGGAGCCAGCATCATGGAATCCCCAATAATCACTATTTAATCCATAGGCAACTACATACTTTTGTTTGCCTTCGAGAACCAGGCTTGGAAAATTCGCCCGTTTATAGGCCTCAATAACCTGCATCGAAACTACAGGAGCATTTCGGTGGAAAGGCTCATGCTGAACAAAGCCATCAAATGTGCCAGCTGCATCCAGATAACGTTCCTTTTCAAGATACAATTTGCCTAAACTGGTATATAGCAGGAAGGCTGAGTCTGTCTGACCACGTTTATCTATGTATCTTCCAATAGACTCCTGCCCATCCATATAGCTAAAGCTAAGACTAAGCACTCGCAGAGTATCGCTAACCAGCTCCCTGTCAGCACGACTCATGGATTGAACTATTTGCAGAATCAAATTATCCGTAGAGGGATCTGAACTACCCGCTGCTATTAAACGCAGATTTAGCAGATCAAGAAATGAATTAAGTCCATCATCATATTCATCCTGTTTAAACTGCGACCAACCATGCTTATATAAAGATTGCTGATAAAATGATGACTTACTGCCGACCTCAATTACATTTTTGTACGCAAGACCTGCAGCAAGATAGTCTTTTCGTATAAATAAAATTTCACCACGGCGAAATTGTGCCTCATCGATATACTGACTATCCGGATAATCGGTAACAAGACGGTCTCAGTGTTGCAAGTGCACTATCGCTGGCCGGCACTCTCATATGCCCGCCCGAGCTGATACAAAACCAGATCAGCCTTTTCATAGCTGTCGTACTTGCTAATAATTCTTCATAGAGCCGAATAGCATCAGTATGAAACCGCATGCCGTTAATATAGTCCGGGTCGACCATGTTCTCGTCTTCACCACAGTCAGGCTCAGATCACCAAGGCGACGCATTGCTTCCATGCGCATGCCAGGATCTCCGTCTGGCAACCGCAGGTATAACCGGTACTGGGCAAGTGCAGCACGGTCATCAGCCTCAGTTCGTAATACCTCAGGCAGTTCAACCACGCGATTTTCCAGCGACTGGATGGTGGCCACTTCAGGAACATCCACTCTGGCCTCTCCGAATGGCCACAACCATCCAAACAGCACAATATTTATGATCGCAGCATTAGCTATCATTACCGGCACCTATTTGCTGCTCGCTGACATGCGATCGAAGATAGAAGCCAGTGCAAAACGTGCCTGCGCACGGTAAGTAAGTAAGCGCTCCCTTTGATTATTCAACTCGAGTTCTGCAAGATGCTGCAAATAGTCCGAATGAGCCGCCAATGCCACCTGCAACTGTCCCTGCATCATTTCAATGCGGGGCTTTAACAAAGCAATACGGCTGTCAAAGTTCAGGACCGTGCCCGGTATCGATGCGGTAGCCGCATCCAGCGAGTTAAACCGGTCCTGAACCCGAGCAATTTCTTCGCCCAGTTCATCAATATTGCGATCCTGGCGCCAGGCGCGTACACGAAACTCACGCTCCATATTCCACATGAGCAGCCCCTTCAAAACACGGTGCTTGTCACGTAAATCCGCTGCTGCCGAAGAGTTCCAGGCCGGATTAGTCTCCATAGCCGCAAGCCGGGTCCACTGACCCTGCTCTTCTGCTGAAGCAATGCTTACTACGTCGTGATCACTGCGTGCGACGATTGAGTGAGCTTTCAGCAATTCGTAGCTTTCCTGCATACTCTCCAGATCAAATCTGGCCACTCGTTCCTGCATTGCGGGAAGGCGCTCATCATAAGCAAGTACGCGCGTATCCAGCATATCGGTATATGTCTGTAGCTTGTTGCGCCACTCATCCAGATGCCGGTTCAAGGCAATCAAATCACGATAGCTTTTCAAGCCTTCGTGAAAGCGGTGATCGGCAATAGTGAAATACAGATATCGTGTCCGATCATCATCAGGCAGGCTGTCTAACTGCCAGTACCAACCACCCATCGACAAGTCATCATCCGCAAGCAGCGCATTGATCAGACGACCATCGCCGGCATCTTTAAGTGCACTATCCAGGCGCTGGATTTCGGCCCCAAATATTTCCAGTGCCCGGGCGTAATACTGCGCAGCAAGTGGCTCGGCATCCATCTGTGAAAACGCATAGGGCACAGCCAGCAGTGACTCCTGCACAGCACTATCAAGTAGCTCCCGGCCACTCAGCTCAAGCCAGGGCACAAGTGCTTTTTGATACTCGCGATTAGCTGTATCCGCCCATCCGACCCCCAACAATGCTTTATTGGAGAAGGGCCCGTTAAGACGGACACGCTGCAACACGGATTTGGACTCACCCTCCAGGTCAGACTGTAAATAGGCAAACCCAAGCGCAACATTGGCGCGATCACGCAGGCCCAGCAGCTCATCATGATCCCCACCAGTTATAGTCATGGTGCCGACTTGGTTCAATAACGCAGCACCCGCATCCAGCTCTCCCATGCGCACCATGGGCAACACCCAGGTTAAAACGCGCATAAGCCGCCCAGACTGTCGCACCCTCCCAGTCCGTCAGCAGCTCGGCCGCCTCGGAAAATCTTCCCTGATCCAGGTAAATGCGGGCGAGGAGGTTATAACGCTCCGCTTCCAGATCTTCAGGCAAGGGTGCACTGATGCTTCTAAAAGCACTTTCTGCCTCGTCGAGGAAGCCCCGTTGATAACGGACTTTGCCCAGGTAAAACCAGGTGCGGTTACGTATATAGGGATCTTCTGACTCAGCCAGCAACCGCTCAAATATTTTGCCTGCCTCTAGGTGCTGCCCCCAGGACAACATTAGCCCACCCTGCAATAACTCTGCCTCAGCCTCGTGATGACTTACACGATCTAATTCCCGATAAGCAGCAAGGTTCGTTAGTGCGGTAAAGTAGTCTTGCTGGTAAAAATGGAACAGCACTTCCCCGTAATGCAAATCCTCGACCACAAACCCGTCTGTACCATCAGCCAGTACATTCGACACCAGAAACAATGACAACAAGGCCGCTTTTGCGGCCACAGCCATTCTGTTTCTATGGGGTCTGCGCAACATCACACTAATCCCAGTTACGCACTACAAATTCAGGCTGGAGCCGCTTTTCCTTATCAGAAATTGTCAGCTCTACATATTTCGAACCTATATTTTTTGCAAATTGCAGAGTGGCACCACGTTTATAGTCCCTGTCATGTGGCCCCTTCCCAGTGAATATTGCCACCAGCTCATGCTCACCAACCTTCAGGTTGCCAACATATAGCTGCTGTACGCCGCCTCTATGCAAAGCATCAACTTCACGCTCTGTATACAAATAGCTACTAACATCCTTGCCATCCAACGTAAGCTGGATTGAATCAAGAGCGAAATATTCGCCTATATCCATAGAAACAAATATGGCCACTTGTGTGTTAGCCGGGTAAAGCAACTCCTCCTCAAGTAGAAACAGCTCCTTATTCAGCTCCAAGACCGCCTTTTTCAGTGATTGAGTTTCCTGGTCGAGCGTAGCCAGGTTGTTAGCATCGCCAACAGATTCTGCATTGCCCATCTGGCACAGCAGAGCCACCATCAGCCCGAATATCATTTGTCTAAATATTTGTGGTTTACACATGATTTAACTTCCAGTTATTTAGTAGCTACTCGGCTAAGAGCTCGGCCACCACAGCCTCAAGTTTTTCGCCGCTATCTCTTTTGAAACCTTTCTGTATATGACGCACATTGCCTTCACGATCAATAACCAGCGTTAGCGGCATTGAGCCCAGATCGTACATACGGCTTACCGTTTTCTTTTCGTTGTCAGGCATGATTGGGAAAGTAATGCCCATATCAGTAGCTAATTCGGTTGCTTTCTGCGAGTCACCATCTACACCTACAGAAAATACCTGCAGCCCTTCAGGCTGATACTGCTGATAAATAGAATTCAACACGGGCATTGCATCACGACATTTACTGCACCAGGTCGCCCAGAAGTTCAGCACCACAACTTCGCTGCGATACTCACTCAGGCGCAGGTTTTTCCCTGCCAGGCTGCGCAGAACAAAGTCGGGGGCACGATCGCCAATCGATAGAGACGACGCACCGGCCACTGTCAGAAACAGTAAACACAGGCAAGCGGCAAGAATCTGATTGGTATGTTTGTGCATATATCGCGCCAAGCCCTTGTTCATAAAATGAACGGAAACAAACAGGGCAATGACGCAAAGCATAAATACTTTGCACTCTGGCAGCCCCGCTGTCATAGGTCACCTGCTTTGCAGCAAGACCCCTTAGACCGGTGGCTTTGCGTCCCTGCCTTTCAGCAGGTTTGCCCTGATCCAGCAATAACCGGATGCAGTGACCGAAATATAGGGTTCACCGCATCTGGATGCCCATCGTCGCAAGGTTTTAGACACAATCATGTGACGTGGGTCACGGTTCATTGGCGGCACATATAGGGCTATTTTATTTTTACTATCAATAGCTTATAGAAGGCTATGAGCGCCTGCAGAAACCCTGGTCAGACGCAGAAAACCGATTACAGCGGAGACTTTGAATGTCCCACCACGAAATAGATCCTACAAAACTCCGTTAGCCGGGGTTAAGGCCTTCAGAATAGAATAACTGCTCATCGGTAATAACCACTGCTTCGTAATCCGGCAGCTTCGCTATCATGGCAAGTCCTGCCTCAGGGCCCATAACAAAAATACTCGTGGATAAACCATCAGTCATGGTCGCATCGGGGCCAATTACAGTAACGCTGCGTACACCCTCCACAGGCTTACCATCAACTGGTCGCAATATATGATGATAGCGTTTGCCATCCTCAATAAAATAACGCTCATAGTCACCAGAGGTTGAAATGGCTTCATCATTTAGCGCCAAACGAGTAAATACTGCATCTTTGTCGTTAGGATCACGTATACCCACTATCCATGGCTTATCACGACGATCACCAAGCAGCCGGGTATCCCCTCCCGCAGTAGCTAAAGCGTGCCTGATACCTGCATCAGCGAGCATTTCGATTACGCGCTCCACCGCATAACCCTTTGCAATTCCGCCAAGATTTATACGTACACCAGATACGGCAAAGCCAACAGTACTATCAGCTTCATCAAGCTCTACAAGTTTATAGTCAATCTTATCCAGCTGACCCGCGATATCTTTAGCACTTGGTCTTTTGTGAGCTCTGAAATCATACAGTGTTCCTACACTGTCAAAAGTGATATCAAATGCGCCATCTGTTAAGGCAGACATGCGCAGCGCTTCCTGCAACAGCAGGAATAATTCTGTAGAAATTTTTTGTGGTTGATGAAAAGCCTGATTGTTGATGCGACTCATCTCGGATGAATCTATATATGTGCTCATTAATGCTTCTATGCGATCGAATTCAGCCATAGCAGCATCAAGTAATCCCTGGGCAATAACAGGGTCATTCGCCCACAATTGCACTTCAACGCGGGTACCCATTTTCTCCTGCTCAACTGAGTACCAGCTGGCCAGGGATGGCTGGGCCCAGAGCAGGCAAAGAATGAATATGAATTTCAATAAACAGGAAAAAGTGCGGACCATTTAGACCTCTGATCGCTAGCCGCAGGAAAGCTCTTGCATAGAGATTATGAGCTGATCAGAACCAGAATGAAACGTATAGCTGGAAGATGTCTGCCGACATATCATAAAGTGGCTCAGTTCCAGCGGCCCCACCTTTCAGTACATTACGAAAATCATCGTACTTAAAGAACATATAGTCATAGCTGAAGTTAGCCGTGCCACGCTCAACAAATTCCCAGCTGGCTACAGGGATTTCATAGCTAATAGCCAGGCGGATACTGTGATCCGTAAATGTACTCAACTCTTTATCCCGGGCCATAAAATTTTGTTGGTCACTATAATCAAACAGGTCACTGTAAAAATCTGCACCTTGTTGCGTGTAGTATCGATAGCTGAAGTCAAATAGCCAACTCTGCCTGGTTGAAAAGGTATATCCAAGTTGAGCATTCCATGCATCTATACCCCAGGTGTCATTGAATATGCGGGCACTTCCATAGACAGCGGAACCGGATTGCACAAAATACCTGCCACCAATAGAAAAGGCTGAACTGGTACGGGTATTCGGATAGACCTCTGCCTGCCAGGCAAAACCTGCAGGCTCCGTAGCATCCAGATACCGAACCTGCCGGTAGGGATTATTAAGGAATCCCTCATCAGTAATACCTTCGAAGTCAAAATTTAGCAGCAGATTTTTGGTTATTACCTGTGTTGCACCCAAGCGATAACTACGGCGATCTACATCTTCAGCAAAATCCGGGTCGTTAACCATCCCAACCTCATCCCAGCCACGGGCAAAGCCCATGCGGATCGTAGTCATACCGCCAAAGATTTCCTGACTAACGCCAAAATAGGCTGTCTGAGCCTTAAAATCACTCTCATCACTATTGGTAAAACCGCCACTCAAAATAGTCTCACCCAACAGATAGTCACCACCAACGGTGACTTCAGTACGTTTTTCTTCATACGGGCTGGCATAACTGAGGACATCAATCGATGCACTACTGATAGAGTCAACGTAATAATTTGCATATCCAGAAAAATTATTGGTGATCTTTTTGCGCAATAGAATTGAAGGCCCCGTTATCGTTACGCCACCACCATCAAACGAGTGGTACAGGATATCAGCGCGGTCTTCGGGCAAGACCTGAGCAACAGCAACTGAAGCCAGCACAGCTGCCGTAAGTATTGTGATGATGCCCAGTTGTCGGATACGTTGATTCACTACTAATTCAATACCTAATTACAACCACAGCCACCGCCAGTACCACCCGATGCCCCGCGCGCCCCTTCACGCGCCTCATGTACATGATTCAGATAGGCCCCAGAAACAGGATTACGCTCAAGCAACATTGCCTCATCGGCAAGATTTGCACGTTCATAGGGCTTAACCCATGGCTCAACATTGCTGCAGGCCGATAACAACAAGAAAAGCAGGAGCAATGGGTAGAGGATTGTATTTCGCATCTGCCTATTCCCGGATCAACTGACGAATCTGATCCTGATAGTCATTCTCATTACCCGGCTCATAGCCGTGATGTATATAGCGAACTGTGCCGTCACGGCCAACAAGAACTGAGCTTGGCATGGCGATAACGTCGTACAGTTTGCTGACATTGTTCTCTCGATCAAACAGGATGGGAAAACTAACAGCGGTTCCTTGCAGGAACTTTTTTGCTGCAGCCGAGTCTTCCTCTACATTCACGCCCAGCATAGTAAAACCCAAAGACTCATAACGTTTGTGCAACTCGTCCAGCAGCGGCATCTCTTCACGACAGGGACCACACCAGCTGGCCCAGAAATTGATAAGCACTACCTGACCATCAAAGTCCTGTAGTGAAACTATGGCACCCGTTTTATCAGGCAGTGAAAAGTCAGGTGCGACATCCGTTGCTGCCCAGGCCATGGTTGCCACCAGCAATGGCACGATAATGAGCAATATCTTTTGTTTGAATTTATAAGCTAAATCCATATCACAGCCACCTTTAGAAGAACCAACTCAGATTAATTGTGCCCTGCATATTGTTCAGTGTTTTATCTACCCCATTGAGTTCTGTATCAAACAGGTAGTCACGCGCTTCAATACGTACGGCCAGATAGTCTGTAGGCAGAAACTTGAAGCCGAAGCCAAAATTAATGGTGAAGTTATTGTCATCTGCAAAATCAGTGTTTCCAAGGCCACCAATCAGATAGAACACACTGTTGAAAGCACGCCGCTCACCAAAAAATGATTCGCCAGGCAGAATATTCCAGCCCAGAGATACGTCGTAATACGTCAGGTTGCGGTCAGTAAAAAATGGGTTACCTATAATTCCTTCTGCAGTGCTATCACCCACCTCGGTCCGGCCGACTGTTCCTTCGATAAACAAAGAAGTGTTGAGGTGATATGCAAGCCTCACCCCATAAACAACATTGGTCTCAAAATCTTCCACACTCATGATTCCAACAAAACCGGTAAGCTCAAAGTCTTCGGTATCAATTGCACCTACATCCAGATCACGGCGCTCTACATTGGGCTCAATAACCTGGGGTGGCGCATCTGTGCCATCCTGCGACCACACTGGCGCGCTGAATACTATTGCGCTACCCGCCAGTGCTAGAAAAATATAGCGAATCCTGCTTTCCATTCGTCAACATCCTCATTGTCATTCCGACTACTCAGTACTACGTAGCCTTTATATTCCAGCCGCAATAAAAATCGCCGCGACAAATAACCCTTGAGACCTGCGCCTACGATGGCCACCTGATCTGACCTGTCTTCCGTTTGCGCCAGTACAGACTTGGGTTCAATCTGAATTATTCCGGTTCCCAGCGAGAAAAAAGGTGACACACGCCTCTCTGGAATAAATGTATGAGTAAGATTTATGGCAGCCGACCAGCCATCAGAAAAATTACCCAGAATCTGAGATGCATTTAACTCGACCGCCAGATGTCTGGAGAAGCCATAGGCCCCATAGGCTGTATAGGCTGTGGCGCCACCAAAATCACCGGCCATCATCCCCAATTCCCAACGGTGTTCACGATAGGCCCCCAGTGTCACATCCGGAATTTCAACTGGCAGCCCCGATGGTTGCAGGGTTAGTTCCATTTGTTCCTTGCTGGCCCAGCCTTCTTTGCCACGCGGGCCACGCACCAGGAACCAATCAGTGCGACGTTTGATCACGCCGATCTCATCACCCCGCTCTACCACGTGGGTAACGGGATATCCGACGCCGGGCCCTGTATGCAAGTCAATAAAAGGATCCGCAATAACTACATATTGAATATCCTCATCAGCAGCTACGGCCCCGGAAAACAGCGCAATTAATGCAAGCAGAAAAACTGTGGGCCACTGGATACGCATAGAATCAGTTCTACGGCACATCAGGATTAAGAGGATCATTAAAGTACTGGCCGCCCAGATCCAGCCATTCGGCAATCAGTAGCAACTCTGCTTCAGATAGCCAGCCGTTGTGCGATACGGTACCCATGTCGGTTATAAAGCGATCAAAAAACAGCAGGCGTGCGGCAGCACCATTGATAGATAAGGGGGATGCTATTCCCACAGGGTCCTCAATGGGAACACCATTGATATCTAAAACCGGGTTACCTGCAGCATCCAGCCTTGGCAGGGTGACTTCTGTAAGTATTCCGTCATCAATTGTCTCCAGCGTATCGCCCGAGAGCAGTTCACGATAGGACTTATAATGATTCATCTCCTGATCCGATGGGTTGCGGGTCAATTCAAGCTGACCCCGCTCATCAGGATTTATAAGTACACCCGCTGCATCACGTAACGCATGGCAACCAATGCAACTGTTCACTGCAGCCAGTGGATCGGGATCAATCGCATCCCGCGCTACTTCCCATAGCGGCTGAATGTGCGCCTGATAATTGA
>PVMK01116440.1_pt1 | contig 12861 bp, 12 predicted proteins | sample 1853481 | NCBI WGS metagenome assembly PVMK01 (sample SAMN08533507, study PRJNA380276) | Marine sediment metagenome, whole genome shotgun sequencing project.
CGCGCAAATCCTGATTTGACCGAGACTTTATCGCCCAGGGCTCCCAGGTTTTCAATGTTTTCCAGAAGAATAACTTCCATCGGGTTTCCTCTTATCAATATTCATTCAGGTTGATTCGATATTCCTTTTTTTACGAAATACCATCCAGTTATCTATCATTCCGCCGATCGAACTGACTGCCACGACCTGCGGGAAAATTATCAGCAAGGCATAATATATCCCAATGATTAAAGCCCTGTGCTTGCTCGTGGCCAACTTGCAGTGAACCACCGCTATTCCCTGATACAAAAATGCAGCCATCACTGCCATGGCCATGCTGGTGATCCAGTCCTGATCCAGCCAGCTACTCATTATCAAAATTATCAAACCCGCAAATGCAAGCGGTCTTCCCAATGACAATGCGTGAAATTCTTGTCTATAACCATCCGAATTGGCCAGTTTGGCCTGCATCGAACGCGACAAAAGCATTATCCCGGTAAACAGTAAATACAGGGTAGACACTATTAACAATACCATCCAGTGGACCAGTAGTTGAATATATTCCCCCACCGATTCACTACTTAAAGCCGAATTATCATACAGACCTATCAATGACTGATGAAATACCGGTATTAACATGGCTTCGAGATCAGGCCAGATTAAAAACTGTACCGCGATCGCAACCAGTGACAGAACCAAACCCGCGAAAATCATCAGGGTTAGCGACTTGGTGCTCTTTAACGTCTGCGCCAGTATTACTATCGGTAACCACTGCATGAGTCCGATCGATATTCCCAGAGTTGGAGCTTTCAACACCAGCGTGGTTACCAGTGTAATACCGAATATCGACACGACTATGGACTTCAGTCCCGATACGGTACCCTGTGTCAGGATAATCAACCCGACTAGCGCACACGCCATCACGATCAGTACTGTAGCAATAATCGCAATGAAGAAGGATTGCCCGGCAAGCAACGGCAGGAATACAGCCCCAATGGCCAGCATGCCGACTACCGCAGCTGCCTGATAAGGTCCTTTCAGTGAGAATCTCGCGAGTGCCAACATAGTGACAGCTCTTTCTATTTACCTGAGTTTGTGCTGATCAGTGTAAGGCAACAACGAAAGGAAACGCGCGCGCTTAATAGCTGTCGCCAGCTGACGTTGGTACCTGGCCTTGGTACCGGTAACACGACTCGGAACAATCTTGCCGGTCTCGGTAATATACTCTTTCAATGTTTCCAGATCTTTATAATCGATCAGGTCAGTGCCTTCGGCGGTAAATTTACAAAAACGCTTACGACGGAAATAACGAGACATAATTATTCTACTCCTGCTTCGATTGTTTTGACTTTGGCTTCATCGGATTCATCACCTTCTTCACCTCCATCAACTTCACTAACTTCTTCTGCATCGGCCACGACCTCGGCATTATCGTCCAGGGCTTCATCTACCTTCGGTTCAGGCTTGTGATCGGGTGTCTTGGCGGACTCTTCGCGTTCAACTACGGCCATCATTGCTGATTGCTCGGTGATCGCTGACTTACAGCTCAGGGTTAAATGACGCAGCACCGCATCGTTGAAACGGAACGCACTTTCGATTTCATTTAGCAATTCCTGTGAACATTCAATGTTCATCAACACGTAATGTGCCTTATGAATCTTCTTGATCGGGAATTCGAGTTGACGGCGACCCCAGTCTTCTTCGCGGTGTATCGTACCGCCGGAACCGGTAATTATGCTGCGATAACGCTCGATCATCGCGGGTACCTGCTCACTCTGGTCAGGGTGGACCAGAAACACAATTTCGTAATGCTTCATACTTCTCCCTTTGGGATAAAAAAGCCCCCAGAATCAAAGCCTGTGGAGCAAGGAGTAGCGCGCTATTCAGATCGGCTCGGTCAAATAAGTCAGCGCTGCTGGAAAGCGGCGGATTCTACCCGAGCCAAGCTCGGGCTGCAAGGGCGTTGTTAACATTTCGGATTTTTACGCGAGAGCAAGGAAGCACCGCACGGAGAACCGGAATGTATATGAAATACATGAGGATTCGAGTACCGTGCTGACGCTGCAATCGCGGGGAAAAGACAAATTTTAACAATGCCCTTGAGCCATTCTTGAGCGTAATATCTCATACAAACAAACCCCGGCAGCAACCGACACATTGAGGCTCTCGACCACTCCCTGCATCGGTAGTTTAATCAAATGATCGCATTGCTCGGCCGTCAGGCGTCGTAGGCCATCGCCCTCAGTACCCATCACCAGCGCAACAGGGGAAATATAGTCATATTCGTAAATAGTGGACATTGCCGTTTCGCTGGTCCCATATATCCAGATACCGGCTTTTTTCATGTCTTTTAAACAGCGGGTTATATTGGTCACCTCGAGCAGAGGTACCGATTCGGCGCCGCCCGCGGCGACCTTTCTGACTGCAGCGGTCAAACCGGCTGATCGATCTTTGGGGATTATTACCGCGTCTACCCCGGTAGCGTCGGCAGTGCGCAGGCAGGCTCCGAGGTTGTGGGGATCCTGTACTCCATCCAGTACCAGGTATAAAGACCGTGGCTGGTTTTTCTGCAGTAGCTGTTCCAGCGTCAGGGCATTCGGTGATGCGTCATCAATCCGTAGTACACAACCCTGATGCCTGCCATTGCCACTCAGATCGCCAAGCGACTCTCGCGACTCGTAGCTAATCGGTAGTCCTGCCTGTCGGGCGATTTCGATCAGGGACTTTAAACGAGGGTTTTTAGATTCACTGCAAAGCAACTCGATACAGGACGCTGGCGAATGCTGCAACATTTTGCTGATCGCATGAAACCCGTAAATATAGGAGTGATTCATCGAGAATTATTTTTTTGGTTTGGTTTTACCTTTTTTGGCTCGCGACCTGGTTTTCCTGGTTTTTGCCGGTTTGGTCTGCTTCACTCTTTTTGCTTTTTTGTGTTTTTTATCAGATCCATTCAAGCTTGACACCAGGTCGAAGTCGATCTTGCGATCTTCCAGATCAACGCGCGCAACTTCGACCAATAATCGATCGCCAAGTTGGTAGTACCGCTGGGTCATTTCGCCAATTAATCGATGACGTACCGGGTCAAAATTATAGTAGTCGCGTTTCAAGGCAGTGACATGGACCAGGCCGTCGATGAGTAATTCTTCGAGCTGCACAAACAGGCCAAAACTGGTAACGCCGGTGACGATGCCATGAAACTGCTGGCCGATACGTTTTTGCAGGTATTCACACTTCAACCAGTCGGCCGCATCGCGTGATGCGTCATCTGCCCGTCGCTCGAAACGCGAACAACTCTCCCCGAGGCTAGTCATATGGGCCAAATCATAATGAAAGTTATCCGCACCTCGATGTCGAATCCAGTGCTTGATGCCACGATGCACGAGTAAATCAGGGTAGCGTCGGATTGGTGATGTGAAATGGGCGTAATCCTTTAGTGCCAGCCCGAAATGACCGGTTTTGGTATCCGGGCTGTAACTCGCCTGCAACAGCGAACGCAGGATCACCGTTTGTATCATCCCAAATTCGGGCATTTCCCGGATTTGCTCTATAAGATTGGCATAGTCTTGCGGGGTCGGGTTCTCAACCGGGAGGGATATGCCAAAGCCGGATAAAAATTCAGCCAGCTTTAATAATTTATCGGCATTGGGTCCTGCGTGAATGCGATACAGCGAGGGAATTTTGTGTTTTTTGAGCAGTCGGGCGGCACTCATATTTGCCGCGATCATACACTCTTCGATCAGTCGGTGTGCTTCGTTGCGCTGGCTCGGTTCGATTGACTCTATCTTGCGCTGATCATTATATTTAAACACCACTTCGAGAGTTTCAAACTCAATCGCGTGTCGTTTTTTACGCGCCCTGGCCAGCGCCCGATACACCCGTTTGAGATTTTCGAGATTCTTCATCACACCTACAAGGCCAGGGTGCGTGGTTTTTATGCCTTCGAAAACAGCATCAGCAACATCGTCGTAGGTCAGTCGTGCATGCGAATGTATAATCGCTTCAAAGAAATCATATTTATTTACGGCACCTTGCTGATCCACTTCCATGCTACAGACCAGGCACAAACGATCCAGATCGGGATTTAACGAACACAGGCCGTTCGACAATATCTCCGGTAACATCGGTACCACTTCGCCAGGAAAGTAAACCGAGGTACCGCGTGTACTGGCCTCGGTATCGAGCGCTGAATCGATTTTCACGTAGTGCGCCACATCGGCAATCGCCACATACAGTTGGTACCCGTTGCCGACTGGTTTGCAATATACCGCGTCATCAAAATCACGCGCATCGGCACCATCGATGGTGATAAAAGTCATCTGGCGCATGTCCTCGCGATTTTTTTTGTGCGACCCGGCTACACGGTCGCTAAGCGATTCAATTTCATCCAGCACTTGCTGGTTCCAATGGTGCGGTATCGCATGGGCATTAAGTGCGATCGTGACTTCCATACCGGGCGCATTGTCCTGGCCCAGAACCGACTCTACGATGCCGATGGGTTGCGTATGCTGGGTCGGATATTCACTAATCCGAACCACGACAATATCGCCCGGGCTGGCAGAATGACCAACATCTCGGCTGACCAGGATATCGCGTGTCAAGCGCTTGTCATCGGGTACTACAAATTCAATACCACTTGCGTGGTGGAAACGCCCTACAACGCTCTGGTGGGCGCGTTCGAGCACCGTAACTAACGCCCCTTCCCTGCGATCTCGACGACGGTCATGGACCGCTATCTTGACTGCGGCCTTGTCGCCATTCATTAATTTGCGCATCTGCCGTTCGGGCAAAAAGATATCCTTACCACCCGATTCAGGGGTCAAGAATCCAAACCCATCCGGGTGTGTTTGCACGTATCCCTTTTCAAGGTCCATGTGATCGAAGCTCAGGAAACCACCACGCCGATTGCGGAATATCTGACCATCCCGCGCCATTGCATTAAGACGTCGACGCAATGCCTCAATTTGCAGCTCATCATCATATTGCAAAGAAGCGACAATATGCTCCTGTGACACCGGTACCGAATGTGATTCGATCAGATTTAACAGGTGTTCCCGGCTCGCAACAGGATGCTCGTACCTGGCACTTTCGCGTGTTAGAAATGGGTCGACAGATGGCCGAAAAGGTTTTTTGGGCATAGACTTTCCTTGTAAAGATCGCGAGTATATAGAAAGCCGCTAGAACGCACTAGTGTACTATTACTAGATTGACAAGCGATCACAGAAGTGTATATTTCCGCGCCATGCCCAGATGGCGGAATTGGTAGACGCGCTAGCTTCAGGTGCTAGTGACCGTAAGGTCGTGGAGGTTCAAGTCCTCTTCTGGGCACCATACCCTAATACCTATTACTCCCTTCATCGTTAATATTACAATAATCGCTTCGTAAGTTAAAAGAGGACTATTATTCGGCACATCCCTGTACCTCATCCCTTCGGGGCACCGACCCTACTAACTGTTACTCGGGTAGACCAGCAGTAATCATGCGTTCCTGTAAAAGTTGATGCTTGGTCATGTCCTTATAGGTTTCAAACTTGGTAAATAATTTCACCGATGCTTTTGGCTCCAACTCCAGGGATTTATGCGCCGCTTCCCGGGCACTATCAAGATTATCAAGCGCGACATAGGAGGTGGCTATCAGCGCAAGATCATAGGCACCCAGTTCCGAATTTTTATAATGAGTGGTAATCGCTTTTTCGTATTCACCCATACTATAGTAAACGATTCCAAGCTCCATCCAGTACCATCCGGGATGTAGTGGATTAAGCCGCATGGCGCGTTCAACCGTCTTCAATGCCTTGTCGAACTCATCGATGTAGGCATAGTAACGACCTGTCTTTACCGCAATATGGGTGTCATTTGGACTCAGTCGACGCGCTTCATTGTAATGGTGGCCACTCAGTTGATAATTTCGGGCGTACAGGTACAGCGAACCCAATATGCGGTGGGTTTCGCTTTCTTTTTCGTCTAGCGCCAGCGCAAATCTTGCTGCATCCAGGGCCTTATCGATATTCTGCTCGGATTTAGGTTCCCACAACCCTGCCTGGGCACAAACAATCCAGGCACGGGCCCGGGCGAACTTGGGGTCAAGCTTGATGGCGCTATTAAATTCTTGGTAGGCCCTAACCGTATTGTCGTAGCTGACATATCCGTTTTTATGGTAAGCAAGACCCCTTAACAGATGATCATAAGCACGGAGATTGTCGGTTCCACGAGAATTGGCCCGGTTTGTTTCGATATTTCGAATTTGTCCGCATATAGTGGAGACGATAGTTTCCGTGATCTCATCCTGGATCTGGAAAATCTGCTCCAGCGGACGATCGAATTTTTCCGCCCAGATATGATTTCCTGTATTTGCATCGATCAGTTGCGCGTTAATCCTGACGCTATCTTGTGTACGCCGTACGCTGCCCTCAACCAGGTACTCTACAGACAGCTCCTCGGCAACCTTGGGAATATCGAGTGAGGCACCACTGTATTGAAAAGCCGTGTGTCGAGCGATTACCTGTATGTCGTTAAATCGGGACAATTCCGTAGTAATGTCCTCGCTCATGCCCTCGGCAAAATATTGCTGTTGCGTGTCCGAGCTCAAATTCTGAAATGGCAATACCGCTACCAAAGGGCCCATGTTTTCAGATTTGCCAATGGAATCATCGATTGGAAAAGAGGCCAGATCATTACCGTGGTTGATGACCTCGTTGGTACTGGCAATAAATTGATAACCTCTGCCATGCACGGTCTTGATGCACGATTGACTTCGTCCATTATCGCCAATGGCTTTACGTGCGGACTTGATGTGATTGCTCAAAGAAGTGTCGGAAACAATCCGGCCTGACCATATTTCATCGAATATTTCTTCTCTCGAAACTAATCTGCTGCGATTTGCGATCAAATATTTCAGTAGATCAAATACCTGTGGTTCCACGGCAACCTCATTGCCAGCCTTGATTAGCTGGTAGTTCTGAGTATCTAGTTCGAATTCATTAAATCGATATATCAACGCTAAATCTCCTCTATTCCGACTAGCTTTATTGCTGCCAGAATTCGATAATTTTTACACAAAACCTGTGTTTTGTTCACTATTTATATAAAATGATTATGAAAACATCACATTTGCTTCAGACTTCCATAGAATTTTAATGGCACTATTTACAAGCTTGAACAAATGAAAGTGGATCTCCTTAATATCCAGCAATGTTAGGAATAGCCCACATATCGTCCCGTGTATACAAACTTTAATAATTGATAGGAGAAAACTATGCCCAGATTTGTAATTGAACGTGAAATCCCCGAAATCGGTTCTGCAGACCGCGATGCACTTCGCGGTGCCTCGCAAAAATCCAACTCGGTGCTTGCTGACATGACAAAGGAAGGAAAGTTTATCCAGTGGGAACATTCTTATGTCACCGCTGACAAGATTTTTTGCGTCTACCTGGCCGATTCAGAAGACCTGGTTCAGGAACACGCAGCCGAGAGTGGCTTCCCAGCTACAAAGGTTAGCCTGGTAGCGAATGTCATCGACCCGGTTACCGCTGAAGCATGACCTTTAGGGGCCGGAATCGATAGTTTCGATTTCGACCCCACCTTTTCGGGTTCAACTGCTCTGATTATTTGAATTAAACTCGTATCTGGTTACTCTTTGTTATTGTCTCGACAAGAAATCTAGAATAATGAGTACAGCGACCCCCACCCCCACTGCGGATTTTTATGCCGATATTTCGTCGTTCGACAACTTTTCCCAGGTGGCGAATATCGACAATTATAAAATAGCGCCCGACGACTGGTTTGTCATAATCGCCGATATACAGGGCTCCACCCGGGCCATTGGTGAGGGCCGTTACAAGGAGGTGAACATGATCGGCGCAGCCTGTATTAACGCGGTTCTCAACATCAGCGCGCAGGGTGAAATTCCCTATGTGTTTGGCGGTGACGGTGCCACATTGCTGACACCGCCGAATCGGGTTGATGCCTGTAAAAAAACCCTGTTGGCGGTACGCAGCCTGGCTGAGACCAAATTTAACCTGTTGTTGCGCGTGGGTATCGTACCGGTAAAAAGAATCAATGCAAGTGGCAGGCACAGGGTAATGGTCGCCAAGTATCAACTCAGTCCGGGCAATATGTTGGCGGCATTCTCGGGTGGTGGAATCGAACTGGCAGAGCGCTGGATCAAATCCAGTTCTGATTACCTGATCGAAGATAGCGACGTTGATAAATCGCCTGACCTGAGTGGGTTGTCATGCCGTTGGGAACCTCTGGCGTCAGAAAACGGTGTGATGTTGAGCGTTCTGGTACAGGCTACTGCCGACGAAGAAAGTGGAAAAGCAAATATTTATCGTTCGTTAATCGACGCACTGGGCAATATCTCCGCTGAAGCGAGTAACCAAGGCAAACCGACGTCTGACAAAAACATGAAGTTTCGCTGGCCACCGCGCGGGCTGGGCATCGAGATCAACGCCACGGTCGGTGAACGGAACCGTTTATTCTGGGCGTTACAACTGTATCTATACAGTCTGTTCCAATGGTGCCTGGATCGTTTTGATCTGACTGTCGGCGGTTACCGCGGCAGACAATATCGTGTTGAATTACGCACTAATACCGATTATCGAAGATTCGACGATACCTTGCGGATACTCCTGGACTGTACCCTGGCCCAGGCTGACGAAATCGATAAAATGCTGGCCTTGCGTGCTGAACGCGGGGAGTTGGTATACGGACTGCATCGTGCTGACTCCGCGCTAATGACCTGCCTGGTTTTTAACCTTGAAAAGGGCGAGCACATCCACTTTGTCGATGGCAACGATGGTGGATTTACCAGCGCCGCGAAATCCATGAAGGCTAATCGGGTAGCGTGACAGCTAAAGTCATTTTTGTTTAAATTGGTGCCCTGATCTAAACCCATATAGTATGACCCTCAATCCCATATAAGGTGTTATCAGGATGATAAAAACGACGGCTGGTTTTGTAGTGATTTTATTACTGGCTGGATGTGCCAGTTTGATCAGCTCGGCAACCTCGCGCATGGCCGATAACATTACCCTGGCGATATTGAATCAAAACGACCTGGAGACAGTACGCCTCGGTGCCCCGGCCTACTTGTTGATGCTCGATGGTTTGATTGAAGGTGACGCCGAGAATACCGATTTACTGCTGGCGGGCGCCAAACTGTATTCGTCTTATACCTCGGCATTTATCGAGGATGAGGAACGCTCAAAACGACTGGCCGAAAAATCTTATCGCTACGCCAGAACCGCACTGTGTATCGACGTTGAGCATGTATGCCAGGCCCTTGCAGTCAGGCAGAAGGAATTCGAGGAGATACTGGCAGATACAAATATTAAGGATATACCGATCCTGTATGGTTTTGCTACTGCCTGGGCGGGCTGGATTCAGGTAAATACTTCCGACTGGGACGCGCTGGCCGACCTGCCAAAGCTAACCGCATTGTTTGAGCAATGCCTGATTCTTGATGAAAATTTTGACGATGGCGGCTCGCATCTATATCTCGGCGTCCTGTCGACCCAGCTTCCGCCAAGCCTCGGCGGCAAACCGGAAAAGGGTCGCGCCCATTTCGAACGTGCCAACGAAATTTCGGCGGGTAAAAACCTGATGATCAATGTGCTGATGGCGCGGCATTATGCGCGCATGGTATTCGACCAGGAACTGCACAATCAATTGCTCCAGACAGTGCTTACCGAACCCGCCGAAGTACCGGGTCTGACTCTGATCAATACCATTGCAAAATTACAGGCTAGTGAATTACTGGAAGAATCGGTTGATTTTTTCTAGTAATAGCCCAAAGTTCGCGGCAACACTGCTATAAAGGAATTTACAGATAATTCCAGTGTCTATGAGTCAATCGGATATCGGATATTCGAGATTCATATGACACCACTATTCGACACCAGGATGGATACATGAAACTCTTTATTAAAATTAGCCTGATTGCATTGCTGGGCGTTATATACAGCGGTCATAGTCTTGCAAAAACATTCAAGATCGCCACGCTTGCACCGGCCGGCACCACCTGGATGAAACTGATGAAAGAAGGTGCCAGGAACATTAGTGAAAAAACGGATGGTCGTGTCAAGCTGAAGTTTTACCCCGGTGGTGTCATGGGCAACGATCAAAGCGTGCATCGCAAGATCAAGGTCGGGCAGTTGCACGGCGGCGCTTTCACTTCGGGTGGTCTGGAGCATATCTACCCGGGTATCCAGGCTTTGAGTCTGCCGATGATTTTTAATACTGTCGACGAAGTTGTTTACGTGCGATCCAAAATGGATGAAAGCCTGAAGCAGAATATGGAGCAAGGCGGCTTTGTTTTACTGGGTATCGCCAACGGAGGATTTGCACGAATCATGTCGCAGCAGCCGCTCACTGACCTGGAAACGATTCGTTCCAGCAAGGTGTGGATCCCGGAAGGCGATAACGTGGTACTGGAGACTTATAAATCCTTCGGAATATCACCAATTTCCCTCTCCATTGCAGACGTTTTCACCGGACTACAGACTGGCTTGATCGAAACAGTGGCCGTAACCTCGACCGCGGCAATTGCGTTCCAATGGCACAGCAGCACCGCGTACCTCACCGATATACCGGTCATTTTCCTTACCGGTTTGTTGGCCATACAGAAAAAATCATTTGACAAGCTTAGTGCCGGGGATCAAATCATTGTAAAACAGGAATTCGACAATGTGTTTAAACAACTGGATAGTTTGAACCGGTCCGACAATGTAAAAGCCACAGAGGCCCTGAAAAATTATGGCATCGAATATGTCAAGCCCGATCCGGAGGAACTCAGGCGTTGGAAAAAACTCTCCGACGAGGCTATTGCCAACATGGCAAAATCGGGAATCGTCACACAGGAAGCGGTAGATCAGGTGTTGCAACACCTGGGCGATTATAGAAAAGCCCTGTAACCATGCGCGTACTGGTCAAGTCCGTACACCGGTTTGAAGATATCCTGTTGGTGGTGTTGCTCAGCAGTATGATCCTACTGGCATCAACTCAGATAATACTGCGTAACCTGTTTGAATTCGGCCTGGTGTGGGCCGACCCGCTGCTACGAATTATGGTGCTCTGGCTGGGCATGATTGGCGCGACAGTTGCGAGTCGGGACAACCGGCATATTCATATTGACCTGATTTCCCATTTCTTTAACAAAACATCGTACTTGTTAATTCAGACCTTCGTCGGGCAGTTCACTTCATGGGTTTGCCTGTTGGTGGCCTGGAATGGCGCCTACTGGGTGCGGCTAGATTTTGCTGATGGATTGACCGGCATCCTGGGTATCCCGGCCTGGGCGTTCGAGATTATCATCCCGATCACCTTCGCGCTGATCGGTATCCGTTATTTTCTGTTTTCGCTGCGCTGGGGATCGTTGTTTTTACGCCGGATTAAACCATTCTTCAGTAGGTCGAAATGAGTCTCATCGGCCCGGTTTTACTGCTTCTGGCGATACTACGGACGCCATTATTTGCGATTATTGCAGCCAGCGCGATGCTCGGGTTTTATTCTGAGGAAATCCATTTATCGGTCATCAGTATCGAAATATATCGGCTCGCGGAGATGCCAATACTGCTCGCTATTCCGTTATTTACCTTTGCTGGCTACCTGCTCGGTGAGAGCCAGGCATCGACTCGACTAGTCAATCTAAGTAATCATCTGCTGGGCTGGTTGCCTGGTGGCCTGGCCATCGTAGCGATTTTTACCTGTGCATTGTTTACCGCTTTTACCGGTGCCTCGGGTGTCACCATCATTGCCCTTGGCGCACTGCTTTATCCCGCGCTCAAACAGGCTGGTTACAGCGAAAATTTTAATCTCGGGCTGTTGACCAGTTCGGGGAGTCTCGGCCTGTTGTTTGCCCCGTCCCTGCCGTTAATATTGTATGGCGTGGTGGCCCAGCAGATGGCCCTGGATCAGCCAATCGGTATCGATCAGTTATTTCTCGCCGGTATTTTCCCGGGACTATTGATGCTGGTCATGCTCTCGGTATACAGCATGAGACAACCCAGAATTACGAATGAAAAAAAAGGTTTCGATGCGACCAGGGCACTGGCAGCCCTTAATGCCGCTAAGTGGGAGATACCCTTACCGATTATAGTCCTGGGGGGCATCTATGGAGGATTCATCGCGGTCTCCGAAGCCGCAGCAGTCACCGCATTGTATGTCCTGGTAATTGAAGTACTGGTGATGCGCGAAATCACATTCCGGCAGCTACCCCATATCATGCGCGAGTCGATGGTACTGGTCGGGGGAATCATGATCATTATTGGTGCGTCGCTGGCATCGACCAATTATATGATCGATGCGGAAATCCCGACCCGCCTGTTCGAATTGATCCAGCAGTATATCGACGACCAACTGACCTTTTTAATACTGCTCAACCTGTTTTTGCTGGGGCTCGGCATGATCCTCGATATTTTTTCCGCCATCGTGATTATCGTACCGATTATCTTGCCAATCGCGGTCGGTTATGGTGTTCACCCGGTTCACCTCGGCATCATATTTCTCGCCAACATGCAACTGGGCTATTTTACCCCACCGGTCGGGATGAATTTATTCATTGCCAGTTATCGGTTCGAGAAACCGATCATGACGCTTTATCGAGCGACCATTCCTTTTTTCTTCATACTCCTGATTGCGGTCTTGATCATCACCTACTGGCCTACGCTCAGCCTGGTACTGATTGACGGCTGAGTAACTACAGATACTAAAGCGACTCGAATTTCATTTACAAGTTACGCCAGGTCTATATTTATGGCATTATCGCGCCTGTTAACCAAGTATACAAAATGCCCCATGAATCAATTCGTTAGCATCATATTGCTGTCACTGTTAGTCACCGGCTGCGCAACCGGGTCCGGGGACGTCGATCCCTAGGTAAAA
>PVMK01124131.1_pt1 | contig 12861 bp, 13 predicted proteins | sample 1853481 | NCBI WGS metagenome assembly PVMK01 (sample SAMN08533507, study PRJNA380276) | Marine sediment metagenome, whole genome shotgun sequencing project.
ACACCATCAGCTCGCCAGATATATACTGCCGCAAGAATGGAGTAAACGGTTTGAATAAAATAGCGAGAAAAATTGGCCTCCAAGGGAGCAGGGTGAGTCAGAATTCCAGTTATTTCCAGTTGAAGAACAGCAAAATTTGCTGCTGCGGTAAATAGGGTAACAATAATGGCAGCTCTACCATTTATAGCCAGTCCGGCAAACATCACGATTAATACCTGTCCAAGGATATTTACACCTCGGACACCAGATATCAGGGCCAGATCAAGTGTCATTATAAGCCACCCAATTATGACAATCGTCCAACCAGATGCATCCAGTTTTCCTAGTTTAAGAAGGATAAAGGAAACTAAAATCAATACCGCTCCTACTGCTCCTTCCAGCACAACTTCATTATGCTCCGGACTGATAACCATGGAGATACCAATGATCAACAAAATTAATACGTAAGAGGCAATCTGCGTCACCAATAGTATGTTGGCGCGACGCTGATCTTCTGGATTATCAAAATCAGGTATCGAAAACAATTTATACATGTAATATAGAGGGGATGAATGCCCGTTAGGTCAATGAGTACACACACCCGGTATTGGTTTTTATCATCATACCTATGCAATATCCCGTTAAGCTTTACAGGTTTGTTATCAGGGACCATTCATCCCTAATAAAGGGCTTACAAATAGCTTTTTTGAGGGTAAAACAAATGTTTTGGGTTTGCAAGAATCCTTGACAGAGTCAGGTCAGGCTTCTTTTTGAGCCAGCAGCAGAGGTTGAAAGTAGCGATCCCTGATGGTAATTACCTTTTGAAATCCTGTTTGAAGGAAAAGATGCTCCAGTTCATCAATTTCTATCCAATAGTATTTCCCCCCGCGCACTGCAGTCGTTTTTAGATCTTTTCCATCCAGATCTTCCAGAATATAAGTGGTTATCTGGTACTTATCACTATCAAACTCCCACAGATCAAAAAGGATGATTCGGCCACCCTCTATCTGATGTGTTAATCTGGGAACAAGGCGGTTATCCTGGTCAATCCTGTCGATAGTCCCGTAATCTCGCACAGAAATGAGGCAGCCACCCCCGGGGACAATCCGGCTATAAAAACCCTTAAATGTTTTTAAGATTTCCTTCTTAGACGATAAATGGGGAACGGCATTATCACAGGCAAGGAAAAGATCAAAGGGCTCCTGATAGATCTATTCCATTTGCTTCATATCAGCAACAGTAAAATCGACCTCTAGTTTTCTGATTTTTGCTTCTTTTTTTTGCGATCCGGATAGCTTCAGAAGAAATATCTGTGCCAGTTGATCATAATAACTATCGGTCATATATAATTTTCCTGCTCCTAACTGAAATCTATTCTTTCGGGGGATATCACCACCACTCCGGCTTCTTCAAGTTCTTTCTCGCGTTGTTCGATTACCTGGAGGGCATCCTTGTTGTAATTACTGTGTCCACCCTTCACCAAAACAACCCGGAAATCCATCTCCAACCCGCCTAAAGATGTTGCCCTGATACAGCCCTGAGTGACCAGTCCGGTGATGATCAAATTTTGAATATTCTTGGCCTCCAAAACGCTTTGCAGGGCGGTTTCGATGAGGGCATTACCCTGGGTCTTCTGAATCGTGAGATCGGAATCCATACGAGAAAGGTTTGGGTGAAAATCCCATCCGCTGGTGCCTTTCTTTAAGAAAGATTGGTTAACGTGCTGGGTGTAAATAACCTGAACACCATATAAATGAGCCCGGGCCACCAATGCGTTGATTTTTTCGATTAATTTGTAGGGTTCATGAACGGGTGTTGGGCGGGTGAATAATGCCCGCTGGACATCAATCACCAGCAGTGCAGTCTGCCCCGGATCTAAGATTATAAATTGGTTCATATTTCTATCTTCCTCCTGTTATTTAGCCCGGAGTGGTTTTATTCCGAAAATAGGGTCATCTGAGTATTTATTCCAGTTCTTTTGATTGGTGTAAATACCGGCATTTTAGAGGCAATGTTCTGGGATTTGATTTCCTCCCGAAAGAGATCATTCAGTTCCCGAAAGTTCGGTGAACTGCATTGATAATTTTCACCATAATGATGGCTATACTTTTCTTTGATTCCCGGGAAAGATACATCAAGTTTATTATAAAAGAAATCTCTTGAACCAGGACGAAGTGTGATTCCAAATGATGGGATGATATAACTGGCTCCGCTGTCACCCGCCTGCCGGATAATCTGGCGGATATTCTCCGGGTCATCCTCAATAAAAGGTAGGATGGGCATCATGGTAACACCCGTCAGAATTCCAGCCTTCGCCAACTTCCTCATGGCTTTAAATCTTGCCGAGGGTGAAGGAGCTTCCGGCTCCAGTATGCCGGCCAATTTATCATCTGCAGTTGTGATCGTAAAACTAACCGCCCCATAATTCCGGGAAATTAGTTTGAGGGTTTCCAGATCTCTCAACACCAGGTCGGATTTTGTGAGAATATGGACTGGAAATTGATGTCGGTTGATAATTTCCAGGGCCTGGCCCGTCAGGCGGTAGTGTATTTCGACAGGCATGTAGGGATCATTCATGGACCCAAACCCGATCGTACCAAGCATCCTCTTGCGGGGCAGCGAATCTTCCAGCAGCTCAAGGGCATTGATCTTTACCCTAATCTGGGAAAAATCACCCATACGATAACAATCAGACCGGGAATCACAATAGATGCATTGGTGCTGGCAGCCCCGATAAAGGTTCATATTGTACTTTAAACCAAACCAGGGATCCGGCTGTTTTACATGATTGAGAATGGTTTTGGATCTGATCTCAGAGACCATATTAATTGTTCCCTGCAGGCTCGCTTGATCAATAACAAACCGGATTATATGCAATAGGTTATTTCCCTAATTATACGCTGGAAAATCAGAGGTTTATCTGGTTAATCGCTATAAAATAACCCGGCAGCTGATATAAACATTCAGCTGCCGGTGTCTTAGCTTTTCAAAACCTGCTATTATATTCCCCCTCCACTCAAAATGAATTTTTTTTCTTGGCTTACGGGATCTCGTCAAAAATCGCCTGATCCCCAAAACCAAGTCCTACCATACTTGGTCCGGTGTGTGCTCCCAGGACCAGGGACATAGGACCAATCGGCATCCAGGTGCAATCATAGAGTTTGTCGACCTGCTCCCTCAAGAAAGTAGCTGCTTCTGGATTAAAAGAATGCAGCACCTGGACATGAATTTTGCTTCCCAATTCGAATTTTTTCTCGATTTGTTTTACAAGGCCTTTAAGCGCGCCCTTAAATGTGCGCACCTGGCCAAGCTGTGAATAAGTTCCGTTTTCCTTTTCAACACCAATCAGCGGTTTGATGTTGATCAGGGAGGCGATTATTCCTTTCATGTGGCTGATACGACCGCCGTGAATTAGATATTTCAATTCGTCCAGAGTATATACACTTTCGCAAGAATCGCCAATTCGTTTGATCAAATCCAGAATTCGATCCATGGCCCAGCCCGCTTTATTGGTCCGGGCAGCTGCTTCAACCTGCCAGCCAGCTGCTGCTGATAAGGTCTTGGTATCCACATGAGTGACATTAGCTTCGGGCACCAGGTCTGCACCAGCCAGGGCAGAATTAAAGGTTCCGCTTAAGCCAGAGGTCATATGAATGGACAGAATTTCGGGATCATCGGCAGCCAGGCGCCGGTAGAGGTCAGCAAACTGACCAGCAGATGGTTGGGAGGTGATCGGTAAATTATCTGAAGCTGCTAATAAATCATAAAAATCTCCCGGTTCAATATCAATTCCCTCCTGGTATGATTTGCCATCCAGCGTAACGGTGAGAGGTACGACATGCACATTATATTCGGCTGCTTCCTCCCTAGATAAATTCAGATCGGTACCACTGTCAGTTACAATTTGCATCCTAAACTCCTTTTTTGGTTAGAACTTCTTCCCCATGCTCAGGCGGTCTTCAGAATCATAGCCCAGACTTTCATAAAAGCTCTGAACCTCCGCATTGTCAGCCCGAATTTGAAGATTTAATTTTGGGCAACCAAGCCCAATCAATTTCGCTTCTACTCGCTTCATCAACGCTGTGCCTATCCTCTGCCGCTGGTAATCAGGATCAACACCCAGGTAATACACCCAACCGCGATGGCCATCAAAACCAGCCATGGCTGTGCCGACCAGCTTGTCATCATAAAGGGCAACCAGGAACAGCTCAGGTTGCACCTCTCTTTTGGTTTTGATATCTCTGGCAGGATTGTTATGAGGTGGGGCGTTGGGAAAGACTTTTTCCCAGAGCTTGATAACGTCCTCTTGGTCATCCTCGCGATAGGGACGAATGGATAGGTTTAACATACAAATTTCCCGGGAACTTAACTACTGCATTGGAGCAGTAGTGGCTCAGTTTTGTATCCTCTCCCAATTATCACCGATTATAACAAAAATATCTCTGGATAATCTGATGCCCGAACGCCCTGATAAAAATAGTGACAGGAGTCATTTTCACATGCCAGTTCTTAATTATCAGCTCCCAGGATAAAATGCCAGACCCAATGCTCCAGGACCAACATGAGTTCCCACAACCGGGCTGACATCAGAGAGGTGGATAAGCGGAGGATAAAACCTCTCCTGCACCTGGTTCAATAATGCCCTGCCCTCATCCAGGCAGTCCACATGGACGATCGCTGCCTCAGCCATTGTCCGGGATCCCAGTCGTTCTTCAACGATATTCAGCAGTTCTTGAATTCCTTTTTTCTTGGTCCTTGTTTGCGAGAGGGGCTGAATCAATCCATCTTTAAAATGAAGAATTGGTTTGATGTTCAAAGCTGTCCCGAACAAGCGTTTTGCACCCCCAATTCGACCGCCTTTATGTAGAAATTCCAACGTGTCAACCACAAACAGCAGGTTCATTTCATCCCTGGTGTTTTCAGCGACCTGAGCTACTTGCTCCAGTGATTTACCCGCTCCTGCCTCCCGGGCTGCCGCAGCGGCTATTAATCCCTGGCCCATGGCACAGAAAAGGGAATCGACAACCTTTACCGGGATATCCGGCAGCTGGTCCATAGCTGCCAGGGCGCTGTCAACTGTGCCGCTGATTTGGGATGATGCCAGGACACAAACTATACCTGCATAGTCTGGGGAGTGCTTGAGTAAAAATTCCTTAAATTCCTCTACAGAGGGCTGTGTCGAGGACGGCAGGGTATCAGATTTTTTTAAGCGTTGATAAAAACTATGAGGATCAATATCTACCCCATCCCGAAAACTCTCATTATCCCAGATCAGCCAGAGGGGAATGACATGGATATCCAATTCCTGTCGGAGTGATTCAGGCAACGACGCTGCACTGTCTGTGATAACCAGAACTTTCTGGGAGTTCATTAGCGTCTCCTGTTATCAAGATTCTTAAGCTGGGTTGTTGTTGATATGCCGGGGGAGATATCGGCCCAAAGCTAACAAGAACTTCTCCCTGTTGCCAGGATACCAGGGATCATCTTCCTGCGAGATCCACCTGACATCCAGCAACTCTTCATCCTTGCTAAGTTCAACACCGTCTACCAGGAAAAGATACCAAAGGCATAGTTCGTTATATCCACTGAAATAATCAACCGCCAACCGTTCCGGCCAGTTTTCGTCACTTCCGATCAATTTGATGCCTTCTTCATGCAATTCTCTCACCAGCGCGGATTCTGAGCTCTCGCCATCATCAATTGCCCCGCCAGGCAAAGCATATTTTCCTCCTGGCCGATGAAATGCGCCCAGGATAGCCCCATCCTGGCGGCGGATGATGATTGCCCTGGCGCTTAAATGAGTAAATGGCAACTTGACTGTTTTTTGATCACCCTGGATTTTTTTGCCATCAATAAATGATAGTGTCCCGGTATTCAACTCTCACGAAAATTTCCTGCCGATCTGAAATGCTTCGCCAACCAGATCCCCAACCTGATGATATGCCCGGGCTTTGGTTGCATATACCAATGGGGATACTTTTAAAATGTCGGGGTTTCCATCATCAAGCAGTAAATCCTGGTCCACTTTAACATCCATGATCTCCCCAATAAATTGGGTGTGTAATCCAATTTCATAATGATGCAGGAGTTTGCACTCCAGGATCATGGGAAATTCCTCTACATAGGGAGCATCGACCAGATCAGACTTTACGGGAGTTAATTCGCTCTGCTTAAACTTATCCACATCGCGGCCGGAGGCGATCCCGAAATAATCTGCCTCGGCAGCAAATTCAATTGAGGGAACACTCACTGTATAAGCACCTCGCTCCATGATATTTCCATAGGTATAGGTGGCTTTTCTGAGCGATATCGTTAGACAGGGAGGCTTGGAACAGCAGATCCCTCCCCAGGCAATGGTCATCACATTGGGTTTTCCATCCTTATCATAACTTCCCACGCACCAGACCGGGGTAGGGAAAATCAAGGTACTGGCTCCAAGAGATTTTTTCATTGATCAGATCCTTTTCTTAGATTTATTATTCATGTTATCTACAAGTCCTGCGTTTTTAATAATAAGTAATTGTGGAGTCCGTTAAATTCCCAGTCACAGTCCAAGCAAATAATCTATCACCATCTGGTTAAACTCCTCTGGTTTTTCAGCTGGCAGGGCGTGCAGGGAATCCTTGACAATGATCAACTCTGCACCGGGGATCTTTTTTGTGTAGGTTTCCTTGTCACGGGTTGGAAAATAATCCCCGTCAGATCCAATCACCAGGGTGGGGCAGCTGATCTCTCCTAATTTTTCTATAACACTCCAACCGATAACCGCTTTCATGGCTTCCAGGTAGGCAGATTTATCGTTTTCAGCCCAATGCTCGATGAAGACTTCTCTCAGCTCAGCCTGGTCCGGACGGGGTAAAAAGCGGGCAGCCAATACCTGCCCCATTTTTCTCATTCCCATCATCCGTACGATCATTAACCGCTGCCAGACGGCGGTTTTTTCCTTAAATGTCCTGGTTACCATCTCCGGTGTGCTGTTAACAATAATCAGACTCCGGACCAATTCCGGATGATCAAGCGCCAGCTGAAAGGCAACCATACCTCCCAGGGATATACCCAGGAAATGAGCCGGGGCAGTTCCCAGCTCTTTGATCATCCGGGCGGTGTCTTCTGCAAATAACGCCATGCTGTAGGGACCAGGTGGTTTAGTAGATTTTCCATGACCGCGCAGATCCAGAGTAATGACCTGGAAATGCCTGGCAAAAGCAGGCACCTGAAACTCCCAATCCCGGGTGCTTGATCCCAGGCCGTGGATCAGGACCAAAGGCTCCCCCTCGCCCTGGATTTCATAATAATACTGGTTGTTTTCAATGATCAGGTTAGGCATATATTATTGTCCAATTTAGGATCTCAATCCAAGTATATCGCCATATTCCAACTATATAAACCTTCAACACATATTTTATTCTTTGCATCTAATAAGCCCATGCCATTATTACCTTCATACCATCCCGGCTAATCAACCTGACATATTTCTGACACAATTCCATGTTATTCTGATAGCATGAGTACTCGCATACTGGTAGTTGATGACGAAACAGCGGTAACCGATCTGATCGGCTACAACTTAAAAAAAGCCCATTACCAGGTGCTCACGGCTCATGACGGGGAAACTGCCCTGAAAATAGCCCGGGAAGCCAACCCTGATCTGATCCTGCTGGATTTAATGCTGCCCAGGGTGGACGGCCTCGATGTCTGCCGGGAACTGCGCAAAACCAGCCAGGTCCCGATCATTATGGTCACTGCCCGGGGAGAAGAAGCCGACCGGGTGATCGGTCTGGAGCTGGGCGCAGATGATTACCTGACCAAACCATTCAGCATGCGCGAACTGCTGGCACGTGTAAAAGCTGTGCTGCGAAGGAATCAAACTGGCAATTCAGAAGGCGCTGAACAGAATATTCTCTCCGGACCCCATGGATTAGAGCTAAATGAAGATTCCCGGACAGCCTCATTGGGAGGCATTGAACTACCACTCACCCGGTTGGAATTTGATTTACTGCAGCACCTATTGATCAATAAAGGCCGGGTTCTATCCCGGGAACAACTTCTCAGCCAGGCCTGGGGCTATGATTTTGTAGGCGGTACGCGGGCGGTGGACAGCTCGATCAAAAGATTAAGAGCCAAAATCCGGGAGATTCTTCCCGAACCTAATTTAATTGATAGTGTTAGGGGTATCGGTTACCGCCTGGCGAAGTAACTCAATGAAAACAAACCTGCGCACCCGTTTATCAGCCAGTCACCTGCTGGTATTGATCATTGGTATGGTTCTGGCTGGATCCCTGGCCTGGCTTGCCGTGGAGCGGGTTTACCTGGCAACTCAGCGGGAAAATCTGCTGGCCCAGGCCAGATTGACTGCAGCGGCGCTGGAAGGCACTACCATCATCATTGATGAGGGTGAATCATATTCTCAAACCACTAACATCACTCCCGGAATCCACAGCAGGCTGCTGGATGAAGGTGGCGCGGTAATCCTTGGTGTGCCTTTCCCGGAAGGAGAAAATCCTCTCCAGATTCCCCCCAGTGAGGATCCCGGTTACATCCCAGCCCAGGAACTTATCCAGAGACCAGAAATCCAATCAGCTCTGGCCGGTCAGGCTGAAACAGCCATCCGCAAAGTTGATTCATTAGGCGGACGGCGAGTCCTTTATGCCGCCGCCCCGGTATTTGGTCAGGAAGGGAAAGTTATCAGCCTGGTTTATCTGGCCACTCCACTTCCAAAACAAGGCCTTCCCAGTGATCTCACCCTTCAACTTTTAGGAGTTGTCATTGGAGCAGTCCTTCTCGCGGGGACTGTTGGCTTGCTCCTGGCAAAGGGGATCGCCCAGCCGCTTGAGGTTCTTGACAAATCAGCCTCAGCAATCTCGGGAGGAGATTTTACACAACAGGTTTCTTCAGATGCTGGAATCAGGGAAGTAGATAATTTAAGCCAAACCTTTAATGAAATGAGTGCAAATTTGCGTTTTTCTGAGCAGGCCAAGAATGCTTTCATCGCCGATGTGACTCATGAACTGCGAACTCCGCTGACCGTGATAAAAGGAACAGTTGAAACCCTGGAGGAGTGAGGATCCCGGTTACATCCCAGCCCAGGAACTTATCCAGAGACCAGAAATCCAATCAGCTCTGGCCGGTCAGGCTGAAACAGCCATCCGCAAAGTTGATTCATTAGGCGGACGGCGAGTCCTTTATGCCGCCGCCCCGGTATTTGGTCAGGAAGGGAAAGTTATCAGCCTGGTTTATCTGGCCACTCCACTTCCAAAACAAGGCCTTCCCGGTGATCTCACCCTTCAACTTCTAGGAGTTGTCATTGGAGCAGTCCTTCTCGCGGGGACTGTTGGCTTGCTCCTGGCAAAGGGGATCGCCCAGCCGCTTGAGGTTCTTGACAAATCAGCCTCAGCAATCTCGGGAGGAGATTTTACACAACAGGTTTCTTCAAATGCTGGAATCAGGGAAGTGGATAATTTAAGCCAATCCTTTAATGAAATGAGTGCTAATCTACGTTTTTCGGAGCAGGCCAAGAATGCTTTCATCGCCGATGTGACTCATGAACTGCGCACACCGCTGACCGTGATCAAGGGAACAGTCGAAACCCTGGAAGATGGAGCCCTGGACGATCTGGAGGGCAGGGGCAAGCTGCTGAGTTCCCTGGGAAAAGAAACCAACCGGGTGATTCGCCTTGTGAATGATTTGCTGACCATAACCAGGGCAGATGCCAGCACTCTGAAACTAACTCTGGAGCCCCTGGATTTGGGTGAAGCTGTCCAAGAACGCTGCCGGGCATTGAAATCTCTCGCGTCCAGAAAGGACATCCGTCTGGAAATGTTGAGCTTTATTCCAGCTGACAAAGTTTCCTGGTTGGTAATGGCAGATCCAGATCGAGTATCCCAGGTGCTGGACAATATCCTGGATAATGCCATCCGGCATGCTCCAAGCGGTTCAACCATTACCATCGAGCTTATTAGAGAGAGGGATAGGACCCAGTGTTTAATTAGCGATCAGGGCCCCGGAATCCCTTCAGAACATTTACCATTTATTTTTGAACGTTTTTACCGGGTAGAATCAGCCCGGGACCGGGACAGCGGAGGCTCCGGTCTTGGTCTGGCCATTGCCCGGTCCTTGGTGGAAGCCCAGGGCGGTGAGATCCGGGCAGAAAGTTCAAGTGGCGCTGGCACCAGGATAATATTCCACCTACCATCAGTAAAAAATTCCTAAACTGCCAATATACTGACCGAATTCTGACATCCTCCTGACTCGATCACTCATTATGATGGTGATATAAGACACACGTTGGGAAGGAGGAACCCATGAAATCACTTTCTTTAGTTCTAAATACTGTTCTGGTTTGCACGCTGGTTTTTCTGCTGGTTAGCACTGGCTTACCGATCACAGAGGTCAAAGCATCTGGTGGAGTTTTCGCTCCTGATAAAACCGAGACCAGCTGCAATAGCGGGAGAACCGTTCACGTCAGCGGCACCGCCGTGGTCAATGTCACTCCGGATCGAGTACTGATCCAACTGGGAGTGCAGTCCAATGGCAGAACCCCTCAGTTGACAGAAGCCGTTAACAGCGCAACTGTGTACCGCGTTATACAGGCTGTCAAGAAACAGGGCGTAGCGGAGAAGGATATCGTGACCGACCGTTATGTGATCGACCCTATATACGAAAACTATGATTCCCTATCCATTAAAGGCTACCGGATCTACAACATGATTGCCATCACCCTGCGGGATATCGATCAGGTTAATGAGGTCATCATCGCTGCCCTGGGAGCGGGAGCCAACCAGGTGGTAAACGTGGAATTTTATCTCACCGACCTCAGGAAATACCGGGATCGGGCCCGTGAATTGGCCATGACCGCCGCAGGAGAAAAAGCCCGGGATCTTGCAGAAGCAGCCGGCGCCCAGGCTGGATGTGTGTTGAGCATCAGTGAAAACAGCTGGTCCTACTTCAGCGGGGGTTGGTGGGGACGAAATAATAACCTCTGGACCCAGAATACCGTTCAGAATATTCCAACCGCGAATGGGCAAGGAGATTCTTCAGAATTTGGACCTGTAAACCTGGGGACTGATCTCAGTTAGAGCTGAGGTGAGCGCGAGCTATGCGCTGGAATAAAAAAAATCCCCGACATATGTCGGGGATTTTTTTTGCGGGAGACCGACTCAGACAGAAAAGGAATTTAGTAAACACTGTCATTGCGAGGCCAGTATTTAGCCGAAGCAATCTCCTGATAAGTTGAGGGTTCAATATCCCAGCTCATTGAGCGGAGAGAGGGGCGAAGGCCTGAACGCAGTCGAAATGGCGGATTTCACAATTTTCCCCTCTTCGACTACGGACTTCGTCCTCCGCTCTGAGAGTTGGTATATTTTGTTAACACCACAACTAATTCAGCTCATTGAGCCCTTCGGCAAGCTCAGGGTAAACGCAGCCGAAATGGCGGATTCGTCAACATCTTCTTTTGCTCAAGGGAGAGCGCAAGCTCTCCCGTAAATCTTATACGCAGGTGTTGGCCTTTCGTCTAAGCTCAAGACAGGCGCTCCTGCTGGAGCGTGGAATAACTGTCATTACGACCCTGAGTAGCAAGAGTGAAGCGATTGCGTATCGAAGGGGAAGGGATCTCCTGTCAGGTTGATACCACAATCTCCCGGTATCCATATAATGCTTGACAAGCTATCTTCCATCAGGTAGTATCAAGCCCGTTTGACCATTACCTCAGCTGTCGTTGCCGATATTACAATTAAGCACCCCTTGATTCCCCTGGTAACTTTTGGACATCTGAATAGAAGGATTTATTTATGAGCTTCACTCAGTTCAATCTTGATTCACGCTTAAATGCTGCCATTAAACGGGCCGGGTTTATCAAACCCACCCCTATCCAGACCTCGGCAATTCCCCTGGCATTGGCTGGTCATGACCTGATCGGTACCGCCCAGACAGGTACGGGCAAGACTGCGGCCTTTGTGCTGCCAATTCTGCAAAAATTGCTAAAAGTTCCTAGAAAACAAACAAGGGTATTAATTATCACGCCGACCCGTGAATTGGCAGAACAGATTCGTCAGATGATTGGGGTATTAAGTTACGGAACAAAAATTCGCAGCGTAGCTATCTATGGCGGCGTTGGTGCAGCGCCTCAAATTGAAGCTTTGAAAAACGGGGCAGAAATAATAGTGGCTTGCCCGGGTCGACTCCTAGATCATATGCAAAACAAACATGCCAATCTGGGGACAATCGAAATATTAGTGCTTGATGAGGCTGACCGGATGCTTGATATGGGTTTTTTGCCTGATATCAAACGGATTCTCCGCCAGGTACCCAAACAACGGCAAACCATGTTGTTTTCTGCAACTTTTCCTCAAGAGATAGTTCAGCTTGCATCTCAAACGACCAACAATCCCAGGCGGGTATCGATTGGGCTTGTCCAGCCTGCCCATACCGTAGACCATACTCTGTTTCCGGTACCGCATCACCTAAAAAATCGCCTGCTTATTAAAATACTTGACCAGACAGATACGAAATCAATATTAATCTTCACCCGAACGAAACACCGGGCTCAAAATTTACTTAAGAAGATCAAACGGACCAAGTATAAGGCTACCAGCTTGCACGGTGATCGAACCCAAGGACAGCGCCGCCAAGCCCTGAATGGCTTCAAAAATGGCAGGTACCAGATCATGGTGGCCACAGATATTGCCGCTCGCGGGCTGGATATTGATGGAATTTCACACGTGATCAATTTCGATATGCCGGGTACTGCCGATGCCTACATTCACCGGATCGGTCGCACAGGAAGAGCCCAGCGAACAGGGGAAGCTTTCACTTTTGTGACGCCTGATGACCAGGCTCTGGTTCAAAAAATCGAGAAGATCATGAAGCAAAAATTGCCCAGGA
>PVMK01160181.1_pt1 | contig 12861 bp, 8 predicted proteins | sample 1853481 | NCBI WGS metagenome assembly PVMK01 (sample SAMN08533507, study PRJNA380276) | Marine sediment metagenome, whole genome shotgun sequencing project.
AGGATCAAAACGCAAATCGATTGACGGGTCAATTGCGCCGGGGTTGCGCAGTGGTCGACCGGTTGGTGCCAATGATAAACTGTTTAAACCCAGCGCGCGAACGAGTTGAAGGCATTCTTCCTGATCTGCAGCCGACCTGAAACTGGAATCCAGAAAGAGGAGAATAAGGGCTGTTATGGCGAAAACCAGCACCAGTATGCCGACCGTATTGGAAATACCCAATCGATCTGCCGGCGAGTCAAATGTGTCGGAATTTTTACAATTTATTGGAATCATGGTACTTTTGGCGGCTATTCTTTTGGTAAGCCGCTTGGAATGCTGCCATATTACTTTTTAATCAGATGGAACACAAATGTACCCAATATTCCATCATTCCATTGTTCCAGTATTCCAGTTCTTTCACTTTTTCAGGGCTGCTTTTTTGCCGGTCAACTGTTGCCATTTTTCATCCGTCATTTCAGATAGACGAAAGACTGCCTTTGCACCGTGTCGCTTTTTAAATACATCCAGATGCCGCTCGTTTTTAAGAGGGATCAGCGCCGGGCCCATTGGCCCGATCACATCCGAGCCGGCAACCCAGTATACCGATCGACCGGGCACCTGTTCACCGGTGAAATAATCCTGAACCACAGACCGTTTAAGTTCCTCTTTAGCTGATCCAAGGAAAATTTCCGGATGCATCCAGGAACGGATCATGCAACCGGTGCCGCAGAAATAAAACGTTTTGCCATTTATTAATTGAACGGCACAGGCAAATTTTTTGTGCTTGCTGACCTGCATGGCACACACCGGGCAGCGGTCCTGACTGCTTATTTGCATGGCACCACTTTCATTCAAAGGCTTCAGTCCGGGTTGCGGCCCGGTTTTTGAGTCATCGGCAAGCGCCGAAAAATGAAGAATTGAAAATCCGAATATGCCGACAAGCAGAAAAACGCGTTTGATAAATTCCCCCTTGAAGATTTTCCCTTGTTTAGTGTTTTTTTGTAATTGCATAGATCCGTTCTCCGACCTGACAATTTCTGGAATGATATTAGTTCACCGCAGAGATCGCAAAGAGCGCTGAGAAAGTCATATTATAATTAAATAGATTAATTTTTCCGAAAAATTAAAAGAAACCTTATTTTTTATTTAAAAATCTCTGCGATCTCCGCGTTCTCTGCGGTTGGCTGAACTTTTACCTGGGATGAAGTCCACGAAACAGAAGGCTACTCAAGGCTAAACTGAACCGCTCAACCTAGGTCAAAACTAGATTTGTAAAGGAATCTTACGGTCTTGTCAAACCCTAACCCGGATAAGCAGGAATTGACTATTGAATATTTGTGGAAGCCGCTTCGCTGCTCTTGCGCATATAATATAGTAGGTTGGGTTAAGCGGGATATCGGCACAATTTATGTTGGGTTCGCCTATCTTAATACACCTCAAAAGTTTGAAATAGCAACAAAATTAGCGAACCCAACAAAAGGGAAAAATTCATTCCTGAAAAACCAGATGACGATTTTCCTTTTTATAAGTAATTTTTTATTATCTAAGCATCTTAGTGCCTCTGTGCCTTTGTGGCTAAACGATTACAATAAATAGAAGATCAGGAGGAAATAATTCAAACTTTCCAATTTAAGAGGAAGGTGGTATCCATAAATTGGAGCCAAACTGGCAATTATTTGGGGAAATGAGCATTATAGGCAAGGACTTCCAGTCTTTAATGCCTTCTTTGTCCTTAACCTTAACCTTGAACCCTGAACCTGTGAACGGTTACAATTTCAGGCAATTTAGATCACTTTAGGCATTTGTTTATTCCGCTATCATGAATGATCTGACATTTTTTTCAATGTTTATGCTTGGAATTTTAGGAACCGGGCACTGTATCGGAATGTGCGGTCCACTGGTGATTGCCTTTCCTGCCCGGACCGGCAAATTTGTGTCCCATCTGTATTATCATCTGGGGCGAGTCGTTACCTATGTGGTCATTGGGAGTGTAATGGGTGGAATCGGGGCAGGTCTTGCAGAGATCGCTGCGGCAACCGGTGGGAATTATCCGGTCTGGGTTGCTCGAATTCAAATGGGCGTTTCCCTCGTGGCAGCCTCGTTTCTCCTGGTTTTCGGTCTGGCCCGGCTGGGTATTATCAACGAACCGGCATGGATGGCCATGGCGTCGCCGGATAAAATACCCGGATACCGCAAACTACTGAAATCCGCTTTCTCAAAAAAAAGACAGGCAGAAATGCTCATACTGGGTATGATGATGGGCTTTTTGCCATGCGGCCTCTCATTTGCCGCCTTTAGCCGGGCACTGCCATCCGGAGGCCCCATTAAAGGCGCCGCCCTGGTTTTTGCATTTGCTTTGGGAACAGTTCCGGGGCTGTTGCTGGTGGGGACCGGCGCATCGGGTTTTGTCCGCCGCTATCAATCGCATTCGGATATTTTAGCCGGCCTTTTAATGATTTATATGGCCGGTGAACTGGCCGTAAAGGCTTTTTCTACGATTTTTTCGTAGTTTGCTAAAATTTAGAACCTTGAATTGGAAATTACAGAGACAGCCAAAGGTGTGCGACCGATATAGGGCAAGCTTGCCCTCGGCTTTCTGGCCACTCAAATTCTCTTTTGTGGCTTGAGCGGTAGATCGTATATTCATCAATTGCAGCGTGGTTAGTCGTCTTCAGGATGGCGCTCTTTTTGGAATCATCAAGAACAGATGCGAGCTTTATGAATGAATAACGATCCTTTACATACCCGACCATCAGGGCATCCTGCATTGCCCAGGCATAATCTCCATTAACAAACCGTACCAGTCCCTTTTTGCAGTAGCAGGACAAAATTGGGTGTTTAATGTCAACGGGTTTACATTCCACAAAGAGGCCATCCTGATCGCTGAGAATTGCCAATTGATCACGCCTTAGATCGAAGAAAATATCAGGCATCTTGTCAGGGTGTTTCTTGTCGACGTTTGGAATCTTTTGATCCCGGGTCACCTTTCCAAAAAGAGCACAGTTGAATCCCTCAAGCTCACCGTTTTTTCGTAAACGATTTTCAATGATTTCAACCAGCATCTGGGTTATGGTATCTTCATCTGCGGATTGTAAAATAAAGCCGGAAGGCGGCATTTCTTCAAGTAACTGCCAGGCCCTTTTGATTACCTTGCAAATAAGTAAGACGGTGCGCTGTGGGATTTGTGGGTGAGGTAATGTGTACGCTATACCGTGCGTAAAAAAGCCGACCGCCATCAACATATCCCTATGGGGAACGCATCAAGATGATGGCGCAGAATGTCCAGGGCGCACAGACGGGCACGACTTAACGTCCAGTAACGATATTGGCCAAGGATCCCAACAAGCAGACGCCCCTCTTCGTGAACAATGACACGGCTACAGCCTGTTTTGTTAGCTTCTTCGGTGATTTGAGAAATCAGTTTTTTCTGCGCCGTTTGCGTCAGACCTGCGGAAATGGAGGGTGAAGAAACAGCAAAAAAATGCCAGGGCGAAAGAATATCTTGCCCCGCAATTTCAACCTCATCAATCGATACCGCCTCATGCGTAACATCGAAAGATGGCTTGAGCAGTTGTTGAAGTTCAATATAAAACTCATTGCGGTTATTTTTCTTCGGAGCACTATTAGCACGATCCCGTGACTCCTTGAAAGGCTCGGCCACTTCAAGCGTATCTTTCACAACCTGGCGGTCATACTCATCCAGGCCGTAGAGATCGAAAATGAAAGTCGTTGATCGCCTGCCAGGGTTTGCCGGACGCGGTTTCAAGCTGACTGGACAGCTTCACGGCGCGTTGTCGTTGCCGCTTGGACAACACATCGATTGCCGGGAACGGAAAATTCTCAATGTTTGTCTTGAGAAAAGCTCTCCGTTCCGCGCCCATCTTCGAGCTCGTCATCAGCACATGATACCTGAACAGGTCGGTATGCGTGATCAGATGAAGAAGTGCGATGACCAAACTTGCCTCCTTACTTCTGTGAGCGGAAAAGCCGTAATAACTTGAAGGAAAAACAATTGGTTCCTGCACTATCCATGATTTGGGCGCAAACAGCGAACGGCCCGGTGATTCCGGCACAATAAGCAGTGGCGGTGTATATAGTTCGGGGGCCCGCGGCCGATGAGCAGTTGATCGCCCGAATTTGAGAAGCAAGGACGCATCAACAGAAAAACCGTCATCTTCAGGAGGTACAAAATCGGGCAATTCGCACATAAATGATGCATCCTTCTGAGGCTGATTTGGCGACAAGTCATACCCTCTACCAGTGTACAGTCCCTGGCTCTTCCAATACGATTTAACAGAAGGCCAAATCTGGTCATCAAGCTTTTTGACCACCTCCACATCAAGAGCAGTTCCCCCCGCCAGCGTCTTTAGCAACCGTGAGTCTTTAATGACATCACACGCAGCTACTGGCTGAGCGGACTGATAATCAATGCGGATACGCCCTTTGTCATTCAAGTGCCGTTCAAAATGAGGCGTAACAAAATAAAAATGATGGTCTGCGGCTGGCATACGATTACGTGCGAAAAAGAGCATGAAAGGTTGACTCATATGCGGCCATACCGCACTATCCGATAAGTTTGAACCATTTAGTATTCCAGTAATTTCTATCCCATGTAGTATTGCATTAAACGCTTGGGTGCCGGACTTTGTCTGCTTGAGAAAGATGCGCCCGGGCAATGCCATGGCGATGATGCCCCCGGCTTAGCCCACTGAGTCGAACTCCATAAAAACGGCAGGTCCGGGTTGTTGTCAGGGTTGCGGTAGGTCTGCGCAATATCTTTCAAGTCCAAGATCTGTCAAAATTTGACGCGTCAATTCTGTGAATATGGCATTGTGGACCTTATTCTCTTCCTTGTCTCCCCTCAGGCGGCTCCAAGGCGGATTGCCGATGACCAAATCGAAACGGCCATTAAAGTCTTTAGAAAGATTCGGACTCAAGCTGCCCAGCACAAAGCCTCTGGTCGACTGCTCTTCAGATCGTCTGTGATTATGTAACACTATACCTTGAAGCGGATCTGGGAATTTCAGGCTCTTGGGAGGTCGAGGCGTTCCATTAAGTTCAATGGCCGTAATATAAAGCGAGAGCGCTGCCAGGCGCAGGGCGGACTCACTGACATCGAAGCCGCAAAGCTGGTTGTAGAGAATGGACTGAATCGTCCTGGTGTCAGGTCGCTTATCATCGTGTTCCCAGCGGGCCGCCACCAGCTTCCTGAATGCCAGAACGAGGAAGATCCCGGCACCGCAACTGGGGTCTAGAATCCGGGCATCTTTCTTTTCGGTGACACCTTCAAATGCGTCGTCCACGAGGTAGCGCGCAATGTTCTTAGGTGTATAGTACGCGCTTGTCTGTTCTCTCTGTTGAGAATCCCAAATTTTGCTGAAATTTTCATACACCTGGCTGAGCACGCCGATAGGGGATGTGGGCAAAGTCAAGATCGCCCCAATCGATCTGAAGTTGAAACGCCTCCTTGCCTGCATGCTTCCATCCCTCCAGAATGGCTTGCAGGTGGAGAAATAATTTTCCTTCCGTCTGTTTATTTGCCTGGCTGAATACGGATGTATAATCACCTGAAAGCGGAAGCATGTCGCCGTTGAAGGTTTCGTCAAGCCACCGGCATGTTGCGACGGAATTCATAACATTGCGAAAGCAGTCGCCAGGGGATCCTGCCTGCGGGCACACAGAATGAAGCTCACTGGATCGGACTATCTTACGATCCCACAGAAAACGGAAGAACAAAGATCGACCCAGAAATGAGAGGACGTCCAGAGGGTTGAGGCCGTATGTTTCTATGAGGTGCTTTGAAGAGCGGGTCATCAGGTCACGAATTGTCCCGAATACATAATCAGGTTCTTCAGGCTGTCCTTCCATGGTGAAGACGCCATTCACAACACTTTGAAAAAAAAATGGGGCTTCTGTAGACTCTTTTTTGATCGTCGCTTTGCGGCTGGTAGTCAGAACGGAACGATCCAAGTTGACGGGATAAACATTCAACTCACCGGGGCTCAAGACGCCGAGATAGGCCCTCTCTCCCCGGTTAGCCAAAAGGCACTGCAAATCCAACATATTATTGTTGTCAAATTTCCGTTTCTGATCGGCTGATACAATGTAAAGCAGCGGTCTGGACTGGAATTCAGCGACTGCATCAACTTTAAGGCTCTCACGGCCGGATACCTTCAGCAGGTCAAGGTAGTCCAAATGCTTTGGGTTCGGCGCATCGTCAAGCAGGACGACATCGTGGCACCCAAAAGCCTTGACTGTGTTGACAATATTCATGAGCAGCACCGATGATTCACGGTACGGATAATTCCCTGGTAGCGCCCAAGGATACGGATAAGGTCGCTCTTGCCCTTAGCATACCTGAGGTCCTCAAAGGCAGGATTGTCGGCTTTGAGTACAAGCGAATTAGATGACAAATAGACTCGTTTCAAGGTAGCCTCCTGCTCAATAAGAACAGCCGCTATTTCCCCGTTTTCAACGCCCATCCTGTCTTTGTATGACAGCAATATCACCGTTTCTGATTCCTGCGCCTGTCATACTGTCACCACGCACATGGAGCGCAAAAAGCTCGCCGCCACCGAACAAAGCAGGGGGAATTGGCAGATGATCTTCAAAATTCTGTTCTGCCCATATCGGGATTCCCGCCGCAATATTGCCGAGTAAGGGTATAGAGTCGTCCTGCTGCCGGATAGCCGGCGCAGGTGACGACACCAACCGGATTCCACGAGCTTTCCCGAAATCCAGGCGGATATAGCCTTTCTTTTCGATCAGAATCAAGTGACTTCGTACTGCGTTAAGGCTGACAAACCCGAAGTGTTCACGTATTTCCGCCTGTGTCGGCGGGTAACCATTTTTCACCTGCCATGCGCCAATGAATTCATAAATTTCAGATTGTTTGTCTGTCAGGCTCTTCACGTTAGTCTCGCACTTGCCACTGAATACTATTAAAATAAACACTGTTATAATATACAGTATTTCATAAAAAGCAAGATATAAATTTAGATTGGATTTCCACACAAGATATTGTGGTGAGCCCTGTTGTTCTCGTCGCTTTCATCGCTTCCGCCAGGCCGCAGGAAAGGCTTGCGATTGACGGATACAGGGGATTTGAGGTGGGAGGCAAAATATGAATGATAACTATAATTTAGGGCGGGAAATAATTACTGACACCCGAAACCTAACCCCACAAAAAGGAATAAAATCTAATCGCCATGTTCTTGGGGAAGTTTTCGCCACCCCATCTCCTGCTTAAAACGAAGCGAACCCCCACCGGAGCGATGCGTCTACTCCTGCAGCTTACAGTCCTTGTCCCATTCGGGGCAGGCGGTTTTCATCTCGGCAGCATATTTTTCCAGACACTCACTGCATTCCATCTCGAAATTAGGGACGTCCCCGTACCTCTCTCGCATTTCCTCTTCCGAAAGGGCCTGAACCCCGCTGCATCCACATTGCGGGCAGCCGGTTTGTATGGTGTACCGTTTCTTCGTCATATAAAACCTCCATTTTTTTTAAGTGTTCACAGGTTCAGCCTGCCCTGGCCTCTCTCCGAGCTGTATGCTCTCTATGCTCTGCGAGCAGGAAGCCGGCTCGTAGCATACGCTTCCAGCCTACGCCTTGGAGAGTGCGACTTATGAGATCATATTACGGCCCGTGTCAGGTTCCCAAATATGAATCTGAATAATTGAGCAACGTAAATTCAGGTCTGGGCCAGGGGGTTAAGGACAAAGAAGGAAAGATCCGAAATCCTCGTTAAAAATGCTCATTTTCCCAAATAAATACCAATTTGGCTCCAAATTTTGGATCAGGCCTGACGAAGCTGACGCTTTTGTCGTAAATACGCATCCCAAATGCTGTCCAGCGACGAGAATGCAACCTTGAACCCCTGAACCTTTGAACCCGTGAACGCTACCATTCTGTTTAACCTCAAAATAGATAAATAGTCAATCATGAAAGCTGATTTTTCAAGATAGCGTCAAAGCCAGATCCAACTGATTCAGATAGAAGCGATTTTCTTTCTGGATACGGCACTAAAATCCCAAATCACAATACCCAAATTACAAACAATCTTAAAATTACAAATTACAATGATCAAAACATTACAATCACTTATCGGATGTATCGCGTTATTTTATCAGTTTTGAATTTTGAATTCCGGTCATTGATATTTGTTTGATATTTGGTTTTTTGGTGCTTGAAATTTTCATGATTTTCATAAGAAATTAAGGCATCCTTCATATGACGGCAAAAGTAGTTTACACTTTTTATCGTAGGTTGGGTTATGCGGGCGTAAACGTCGGGTAAAGCTTGGTTCAACTAAATAACAACTTCCTGCTTTTTAACGTAATTTTTCTGTAATAGCACTACCCAACATTAAAGTCGCTTAACCCAACCTACAACTGGAGTCATGTGCATACCCCAGTACCCAAATTCCAAATAATATCCAAATCCGAGAAACCAATTTCCGAAACATACCGATCAGTTTATTGATATTTTAGTAAATTCTCAATAAGCCCGGGTAATCCACCGTAGGCGGACTGGATTTCCGCGAGAAGGACAATTGGGTGTAAGTGCCCGTCATTCCCGCGAATGATTTATCTAACAAAATATTTATTCTTTGTGTCTTGGTGCCTTTGTGGCTATTTTTTCCGGCTTATCCGGGTTGGGTCTTTTCCATTTTAATAAAAAACATCAAAAGCGCCGGTATAACAAAAATGGTAAATACGGTGGAAACCGCTATGCCCCCCAGCACCACGCTGCCGAGCCCTCTGTAGAACTCAGAGCCCGGGCCGGGGATCAGAACGAGCGGCAGCATGCCGATTACACTGGTCATCGCACTCATGTAAATCGGTCGCAGCCGTGTGCGTGTTGATTCAAGGACAGCTTCGCGGTAGGCCATCCCGTGGTAGCGGATATTATTCAAGGCCTGATGAACGATAAGAATGGCGTTGTTGACGACCACGCCGATGAGGATCACAAATCCCAGCATGGTGAGGATATCAAGGGGCTGGTTCGCAATCCATAGGTTGACCAGTTTGAGACCGAGCAGTCCGCCGCCGGCGGCAAGCGGTATGGTGAACATGATGATGACGGGATAGATAAAATTCCCAAACAGCGCCGCCATCAATAAATAGGCAATAGCCGCCGCCAGCAGGAAATTCCACTGAAAGCTCCGTCGGGCTTCGGTCAGTTTATCAGCCACTCCGCTTTGCCCGATATCCACCCCTTCAAGCACCCCCTGGTCGGCCAGGGGCGCAATCACCCTGTCGTTAATGATCTCCATGGCTTCCTGCAGCGGAATGGAAAAAGGCGGGGTGACTTGAAGCGTAATGGTCCGTTGCCTTTCAAGATGTCGGATCTGTGTAATGCCGGATGTTCGCAGCATCTTCGAAAGAGACGACACCGGAACAACCTTTCCTCCTGCAATGACAATCAGAGAATTATACAGTTTTTCCGGGGTAGAAATATTTTCTTCGGAGACCTTGAGAATCATATCAATTTTTTTTTGTCCCTCTTGTTTAAACTCTCCGATCTCGCGACCGTCCATCAGCACATCGATGGCAACGCCGAAATCCCGGGCCGTCATACCGGCCGCCTTCAGTCGATCCCGATCAGGAATGATCTGCACCTCGGGGAAAAGCAATTCCAGTGATGGGACCGGCCGGACCTGGGCATTCGGGATCTCTCTCATTATAGCTCCGAAAAGCATACCGCCGACCTCAACGATACGATTCAGATCTTCGCCGCCGATATTTACTTCGATGGTCCTGCCTCGACCGAGACCCGTTTGAAATACCCCCGCCTGAATACTCACCCCGTACATCCCGGGTATAGAATAAATCGTGCGCATGAAAAGGGGTATTAACTCACCTGCTCGCTGTTCGTGGGTACTGATGGCACCAAAAAGCATAATTTGTTCCGCGCCCACATAAAACATGTTCTTGATCCCGGGATAGCCGTTGTGATCCTTGTTGAAATAAGGCTCATTCATTTGATAGATATGCTCGCCAATGGCTTTTCTTTCGTTAAAAGAAAGACCCGGGGGGGGAATGAGTATGTTTATGATCAGGTTGCGGTTTCCCTGGGGAAGATATTCCATTTTGGGAAACAGGAGCACGGCCCCGTAAATGGAAAGGATACTGAAACCGAGCACCGTTGCCGTTCGTGTCATCCAATTTCTGGTAGCCAGTTTTACCAGCCACATCATGCCGTTTTGAATCAGGGTGCCGACAGAACCCAGAAATGATTTTGACGGCCGCGACACTTGTTTCCGCCGGGCAAGCATAAAGAGCTGTTTTGAGAACATCGGGATGACCGACACGGAGACAAAGAGGCTCAATCCCACGGCAGAAGTTACGGCAATGGCAATGTCTCTGAATAGCTGTCCGGCCTCTTCCTTCATAAAAACCACCGGCAAAAACACCGCAATCGTTGTCAAGGTGGACGCCAGAATGGCTCCCCAGACTTCCCGGGTACCATCATAGGCGGATTTAAAGGCGGATTTACCCATGTTGCGATGCCGGTCGATGTTTTCCAGCACGACAATGGCACTGTCAATCAACATTCCTACAGCGAAGGCAATGCCTGCTAAACTGATTACATTCAGATTTCGTCCCAGAAGGCTCATGAAAATGAACGTGCCGATAATACTGATCGGGATCGTGGTGGCCACAATAATAGTGGAAACAAAACTTCTAAGGAAAATCAACAGGACGATAATCGCCAGGGTCCCTCCGAGCAGAATATTTTTACGGACCAGCGACATCGCTCCCCGGATATACGGCCTTTGATCGTACACCCAGTCCAGATAAATATTCAGGGGAGCAAGTTTTTCCGTATTCAGCCAATTGACGACCTCCTCGAGCCGATCCGAAAGCTCCAGAATATTGGCATCCGATTCGGGTTTGACGCCGATGGCGATACCTTCTTTTCCGAGGTGCAGCATGGCATTGGTAAGCTTTTCATAGCCGAAGCTCACCTCGGCCAAATCCGCCACTCTGATGCGCTGCAGACCCGTTGATCGGATGACAATATTTTTGATGTCTTCAGGAGATTTAAATTCTGCAACCGACCGGATTCGGTAATCTCGGCGTCCAAGCCCCAGGGTGCCGGCAGAAATGTTAATGTTTTCCGCTCTTAAAATATTGATAAGATCGGTGATGGTCAGACCATATGCCGCGAGTCTTTCAGGCTTAACGACAATGTGCATCTCCTTTTTGATCCCGCCGCCGATGAAAAGATCGGCAACACCCCCGGTACGTTCTAGGTACTGCCGGATATTGTTTTCAAAATAGGTACGGTAAATATAGCTGGAGTGGCTGTTATCCCTGGTGGTTCTCAACACCATCCAGATTACGGGAGAGGTGGCTGCGCCGGTGGCGCTGATGACGGGTTTTTTTACATTTTCAGGATATGCGGCAACTTCATCCAGTTTGTTGGAAACCCTGAGCAGGGCATTGTTCACATCGGTGCCGATGCTGAATTTAAGGGTAACGGTCCCCTGACTGTTGAAAGAAGAGCTTGCCAGCTCCACAAGATTTGGAATGCCTTTTAAGACTTTTTCCTGCTCTTCGATGATTTCACGTTCGATTTCATAGGGCGTTGCACCGGGCCAGATGGTGGTCACCGTGATCTCCGCTTCGATGACGGTGGGACTCAGCTGATAGGGCATACGCTGCAGTCCGATCCAGCCAAAAAGGACCACCAGTATGATGCCGACAATAACCGAAACCGGTTTTTCTATGGAGAACCTGATGATGTTCATTTTTCTCGATGCTGGTTGCTGGTTGCTGGGTACTGGATGCCGGGTACTGGATGCTGGATGCTGGGTACTGGGTACTGGTTGCTGGATGCTGGGTACTGGTTGCTGGTTACTGGGTAGCTGGGTACTGGTTGCTGGATACTGGTTGCTGGGTGCTGGTTACTGGGTACTGGGTACTGGGTACTGGGTACTGGTTACTGGTTGACTGGTTGATTAAGTTGATTGAGTTGATTGAGTTGATTGGGTTGATTGGGTTGATTGGGTTGATTAAGTTTATTGAGTTAATTGAGTTGACTCAGTTGACTGAATCAACCTAAGCCGGACGAGCCGGCCTCCGGCTCGTAGATTCGAACCTACGGCTCGGAGAGAAATAACAAATTACAAGCACCAGATCTCAAATAAATTCCAATTACAATATCCAAATCTCAAACTAGATCAAAAGCTAATTGTTTGGAATTTTGAATTTCGGTCATTGTGATTTGCCCTTCGACCTGGCTCAGGGTGGTGGTGAGCTTGTCGAACCATTTGGTATTTGTTATTTAATATTTTCTAAATGCTGAAACCCCTGGCCCAGACCTAACTTTGTATGAATCTGGTAGATAAAACATTGTTGGGATCTTTTGCATTGAACAGTAAAAAGCTGTCATATCGCACCAGGGCGGGCTGAACACTGACACCTTACGTTCCTTACAACATGTTGTCAGATAGTCAGATAGAGGCCACTAAAGGCTTAATCAATCACTAACTACAGATATCGTTGATTGGTTGATTAGTTGATTGGTTAAGTGGTTGTAAATATGGATTTATGCCATATTTGCAAAATAATTGGGCACTTCATGTTTCAGCAATCGTAACATTCTTAAATTATGACTATAATTTACCTAATCAACCATTCAACCAGTAAACTATTCAACCAGGTCTGAACTATCAGCTTTGAGCCTTGAGCTTTCAGCTTCTCTCCTCTGTCTTCTGCCCTCTGCTCTATGCTTGCAGCCTTACTTTCCGCCTTCCGCATTCCAATCTCTGCCCTTTCATTCCGCATTCCCACTTCCGAATTCACTATCCTCTGTCCTCTGCCATCTGCTCTATGCTTGCAGTCTTACTTTCCGCCTTCCGCATTCCAA
>PVMK01175773.1_pt1 | contig 12860 bp, 15 predicted proteins | sample 1853481 | NCBI WGS metagenome assembly PVMK01 (sample SAMN08533507, study PRJNA380276) | Marine sediment metagenome, whole genome shotgun sequencing project.
ACAACACGACCTGCATGGCATCGCCTTCTACAATGTAGTCCTTGATACGGTCGACCGCTGCTTCAAAGCCCTCACGGGTAAATCCGGAGACAAAATCGGTCTCTTCAACTGCACCGTCATCCTCCGGGCGCACTTCGTACCCTGATGCCGCCACTCGCAAGCGGTTTTCCAGCGCACCCAGCCGGGCCTCTCCCTGTGCCAGCGCATCATCCCCTGACGGATCGACGTGCACGATCAACTGCAAGGTGCCGGCCAGGTTATCGAACACCACCGCTCGTCAGACACCATTAGCAGGATATCCGGACAGCCAATCAGATCGGGCTTGTCAAAGGTGGCCAGCCGCGGCTCGATGTAGCGCACGGTATCATAGCCAAAGTAACCGACCAGCCCGCCGTTAAAGCGCGGCAGGTCCGGCAACTCCGGCGCACGATAGCGTGACTGAAAGCTTTCTATCCAGGCCAGCGGATCTTCAGTGCATTCACGCTCAATGACTTCATTATTATGCAGCAGGGTAATGTCATGGCCGTGAACGCTCAGCACCGTTGAGCAGGGCAGGCCGATAATGGAATAACGGCCCCATTTCTCGCCCCCATGAACGGATTCGAACAGATAGGAATACGGGCCATCGGCCAGCTTGATAAAGGTGCTCAGGGGCGTGTCGAGGTCTGCAAACACCTCACGCGTCACGGGTATGCGGTTATATCCCTGGTCAGCCAGGTTCTGGAATTTTTCAGGTGTCATCACATTCACTTTTGAGAAAACCGGGTTGCACAAAACAGCAGTCGAAACAACAGCATCGCTGCCGCCATCGCCTGCTGACAAGGTGCTGTGTCAGGGTTGTCTCTCCAGTGAATTGCACGGTGAATTGCATGGTTCTCTTCAAGCTGCCTGTTCCAGCAATGGATACACTTCGACAAAGGAGTCGATCACGGCATCAGGAGCCGCCTCGCGAATATCAACGCCGTGATTGTAGCCATAGCTCATGCACACGATCTGAAACCCGGCTGCCCGGGCTGCGGCCACATCACTGACCGAGTCACCGATCATCAGTGCATTGCCCGGCTCGCAACCAAAAAATTCTGCCGCATGCAGCAACGGAGCAGGATCCGGTTTCTTCCTGCTTAATGTATCACCACTGATAACAATTGAAAAATCATTATAAATTCCAAGGTCCTTCAACAGTGGCTCGGTAAACTGCGCTGCCTTGTTGGTCACGCAACCCAGTCGATAATCGGCTGACTTGAGCTGGTCCAGCCCTGCCTGCACCCCGGGGTACAGGCAGGAACGTTTCGAGGTATTCTCGGCATACAGGTCCAGGAACAGCGGGTATGCACGGTCAAAATCAGCCGCGTCGGGTTCACCCTGCAATGCGCCGACCAGCGCCCGCCGTACCAGGCGTTCCACGCCATTTCCCACCCACTCACGTACCCGCGCCTCACCATGGGGCGCCCGGCCCATTGCTGTCATCATGGTATCCACACAAAAGGCGAGGTCCGGCACACTGTCAACCAGTGTCCCGTCCACATCAATCAGGATCATGTCAGGCCTGCGGATACTCATCCCGTCAGGAAACCGCCTTCGCGATTTCAGCACGCATGGCATCAATAGTGGTTTTGTAATCGTCGGCGCCAAAAATAGCGGAACCGGCAACAAAGGTATCCGCTCCGGCCGCGGCAATCTCGCCGATATTGTCAACCTTCACCCCGCCATCTATCTCCAGGCGGATATCACGGCCACTGTCATCGATGATCTTGCGGGCTGCACGCAGCTTGACCAGCGCCTCGGGTATAAAACTCTGCCCGCCAAATCCCGGGTTGACCGACATCAGCAGGATCATGTCAACCTTGTCGATGACATGCTGCAGATAGTCCAGCGGTGTCGCCGGATTGAATACCAGTCCCGACTTGCATCCATTGTCATGTACCAGTGACAGCGAACGATCGATGTGCTCACTGGCTTCAGGATGGAAGGTAATATAGGTAGCGCCTGCCTTGGCGAAGTCAGGAATAATCCTGTCCACCGGCTTCACCATCAGGTGCACATCAATATCTGCGGTCACCCCGTGACTGCGCAATGCTTCACACACCAGCGGGCCGATAGTCAGATTTGGAACGTAATGATTATCCATTACATCAAAATGTACGATGTCTGCACCTGCTTCCAGTACATGTGTAACCTCTTCTCCCAAACGGGCGAAATCTGCCGACAGAATGGAAGGGGCTATTTTGTAATCGGCCATGTTGTTGTCCTCACTAAAGAATTCAAAGAGATGTGTGAAAAAATGGAACGCGCACTTTACCCCAACAGGACAAAACTTGCAGCATCCGAAAGAAGAAAAAGCGCTATGACGACGGCACCCGGCAAACTGGCGCAGGCAAGATGCCTGGCATGATGCTTTTTATCAATCCATTGAATTTATTATCTATTTATAACTCGCATCTCACTGCGAGCAACACCACTCAGCCACAGGCATCCCGGACAATGGCTGTGCAGCGGCAACCGTCCGGTGATGTGCTTTGTTTTTAATTGCATAGAGTTATATGGCATTCCAAAAAACTGCCTGAGATTCCGGTGTGCAGCACACAATAAACGGGCCTGCCTGCACAGGAAAACCATCGGGAAAGTCCCGCCACACTACGCACCGCCGAACAGCGGCCACAATTGAAAATAAGTCGATACTGAACTGCTTGCCAATTACGACGACAAGTTTTATAAATGACTAAAGGGTGGGCGATCATTACAGGATCGCACTGGCGGGGGCAACCCCGTTCAGACAATAGCAACAACGGAGAGACTGATTATGGCGAACAAATATACACCACGCATCGGGGACTGGTACAAAGCCATCAACGGTGACCAATTCGAGATAGTTGCGCTTGACAATGATGCGGCAACCGTGGAAATCCAGCATTACGATGGCGCTGTTGAAGAACTGGATTTTGATTCCTGGGATGAAATGGAAATCGTCATGATTGAACCTCCGGAAGACTGGTCCGGCTCACTCGATATAGAACGTGCTGACTACGGTGTAGATCTGGAACTGACGGCACCGAATGACCACATTAACCCGCTGGATGATATTGAATAGATCCCGGCAAACATTCTGCCGAACCAACTGACCTGAAGACTGTACAGAAATAGCACTCAACCGCCCTCTCCTGTTGCCGATAACCTCGTATATGGCAACTGCAGGAGGTTCATCATGGCGGTTATTTATGACATAGCTACCGGTAACATCGTGTCGGAAAATACCGGTGTAACCACGCTGGACGATTATGCCGGACTCCCTGAATGCAACACCGCGCTGCAACCGGCAGACGCAACATCTGCAGACTCGGCTCCCTGTGATGAGTACATGTCGATTATCCGGGAACTCCTCAAGGAACTCTGACCCGCTGCAAGGCGCACAACAGCAATACCACCGGCATCATAACGCCTGGTTACAGCGTCAGCCCTTCAAATCCCTGCTGGCCACATTTGTTACCGGCAAGCCGGCAGGCACGGGCAAGTACTGCCTTGACATCCAGTCCATCCAGATAACCGCTGATGACTCCCGCATTGAAAGTATCACCGGCACCCAGGGTGTCGATGACCCTCGCGGGTATTACCGCCGGATGCCGGTATTCCCTGCCTTTCCTGTCCAGGGCCACTGCCCCGGCATCGCCCCAGCCACAAAACAGGTCTGCCTCCGGACACCCTGAATGCATGCTTTGCAGCAGTGTCAGCGGATCAGCAAATCCCCGCGCATCGGCATAGTTCCCGGAAAACAGCAGTATATCCGCCAGGGGAAACAGGGATTCGATGCCGTCACGAGGCTTCTCTATTTCCAGCGAACAACGCGTATCCGGAGAAACGTCCCGTACCCGTTCGAGCATTTGTCGAACCCCGGCTACATTCCGTCCTTCAAAATGCAGCCAGTCAAACGGCTCCAGGTCGATTGCCTTGAACGCTGCAAAGCTGTATTCCGGCAAGTCACGAAAATGCGTGATGGTACGTGATCCGGTCTGCTTGCTGATAATAATAGAGGAGACCGGCATGCTACCCGAAACTGCCCGCTCACTGGCACTGATATCAATGCCGTGCCGGGTGAGGTCATCAGCAACCAGTTTACCCTCTGCATTGTCTGCCAGCATACCTGCCCAGCAGCATTCCGGGCCCAATTGACTGAGTACAACGAGGGTATTGGACGCATTACCGCCACGGTGCAGCGTGCGGCTCTGACAGCGGATCTCGTCATTTTCATCCGGGTAACGGTCAACCAGATGGATTATATCAAGCGTTGCATTACCGATGCCAAGGACTGCTGTCATGCGGGCAGCCTACGTTCATCCACGGTTTTGTCAACCAGGGCACGGCGCAGCTTTTTCAGTTACTGCGCACGACGCGAAAGCCAAGGTTATCGAGGCGGGTATCCTGGTTATACTGGCTTCGCTTGGCATTGCGCAGCGTATCCAGCGGACTGGTATAAGCACCACCGCGCACCACGCGCTGGGTACACCCCGGTGTCAGCCAGGCACTGCCATCATCCGGGGCCTTTTTATAACTGGTGTGGTAGCAGTCTTCCGTCCACTCCTGTGCATTGCCCGCCATGTCGTACAGACCAAATACATTATCTTTAAAACTGCCTGCCGGTGCAGTTCTTTTGCCATCCCACTTGCTGCCGCAGTTAAAACAGTTGGCCTGCTTGACATCGACCCTGCTGTCCCACCACACTTTTTCAGCGTTGCCCGCACGGGCCGCATATTCCCATTCCGCTTCAGTTGGCAGCCGGTATTTTTTGCCGGTTTTCCTTGACAACCATTTGGCATACGCCCGCACATCATTCCAGGAAACATTGATAACCGGGCGGGCACCACGCCCCCATGACTCGTCATAGGGCAAGCGACGACCCGTGGCACGTGCAAATTTGTCATATTCAGCAAAGGTCACTTCATGCTGGCTGATGGAAAAACCGGGCACAGTCACTTCATGACGCGGACCTTCATCGTAGTTCAGCGAGTTACCCGGACTGCCCATCAGGTACCCGTTTGCCGGCAGCTCAACCATCACTGGTCCTTTTGAACCCCCTTTCAGGCTGTCCTGGAACGTCCGGATGGCCGTTACCGGGGCAGACGGAGGTTCAGGAGCAACTATTTCCGCGGGACCTTCAGGAACCGGCTCTGGAAAAGGCGTTACAACAGCAACGGGCTCGCGCACTTCAACTGGTGGTGTGACCGGCTTGTCGGGCTGGCTGTCCGTCACTGCGGGTGCGGCCTTTATCACCGGCTTTTCTGCGCTATCGGCATGCTCTTTAACAGCAACCTCTTCTTCAACACCGTTATCCACTTCAGCAACAGTAACATCCCGGGATTCTCCATCAGTAAAAAACGGATTTGCGGCACCAAGCAGCAACCACGCTGCCAGCACCACCGCACCGACAACACCAAGACCGATGGCCGCACCCAGCCAGCGTCGCTGCCGGGCATCCTTGTCGACAGGAATCAGCGGGGGCTGCCTGTTGTCTTTCTCACGGGCCGCAGATTTTTCTGTTACGGCCGGTGTTGCCGCTACTACCGGCTGCGGCCCCGGATGACCACTCCCTGTCTTGCCCGTATCAAGCGAGGGGACATGCAAGGGTGTGCCGACTGTCACCTCCTCACCGTATTTTTCCAGCAGCGCATTGCGTTCCTCAACCAGCTTGTCGCGGGCAGCTTCTGCCTCGCCCCGCAAGCGCAACGCGATTGCCATGTTTTTCCTGCTTTCATCCAGTTCGTGGCGCAGTTTTTCGGGGTCCTCTACCTGGCCTGGCTGCCACATTCATCAAGCCCCTGGTGCAACCTCAACCTCGCCACGCAAGGCATTCATCTTTTCACGTCATGCTCTGCTGTTCATCAAGGGCCGCATCGCGGTCCAGCGTGAGCTGCTGAAGTTGTGATTCAAGCTGCGTGATGGTGGATACTGCCTGCTGGTTCTGCTCCTGCATCATTTCCATATCGACCTGCCGGCGGTCCTTTTCCTGGCGGCTCAACGCGGCGACCTCTTCATGGGCCTTTTGCAGCTCCTGCTGCAGTGCAAGTACCTGTTCTTCAGACTGGTTCTGGGCCTCCAGCAGATCACGCAACCGCTCCTGTTCTTCCTCACGTCCGGCATGCCTGGCCTGCTCTAATGCGCCGGACTGATTCGTCAGCTTTGCTTCGTGTTCGACAGCAATGGCTGTCAGCTGTTCCTTCAACTCACGCTGACGGGCTGCCATCTCGGCACGTTCTTCGGCCCTTGCCTTGCGCTCTGCATGCAGCTCATCCCGAATATTGTCTACATCCGTTTGTGAGTCTTCACGTGAGCTTTTCAGATCGGCGGTTGACTGTTCCAGCTTCTTGCGTAACCGGTCAATCTGCCCCTGCAACTCTTTCTCGTTATCATTCTTGCGTGTCAGATCTTCATGCGCCTTCTTGATTGACTCGTCATGCTCCTGCTCCAGCTCCCTGGTTCTCTCTGCCTGTTGCTCATGCTGCAATTGCATGTCATCGTACTGCTTGCGCAATGATGAGAGCTCCTGCTCAAGACTGCCTCGCGTCTCACTTGACTGCAGTATTTCCTCCTGCAGGTCCCTTATCTGCACATCCTTGTCACTACCTGACTGCTCAAGCCCGGCTGCCCGCGCCTGCTCTGCCTCACACTGTTCCTGCAACAGCTGCAACTCTGCAGCTGAACTGTCTGCCAGTGCAGCCGCCTGCTCCTTAAGTGACCCGGCCTCGCTTTCAAGGCGGGAATTCTCTTCGGTTGCGGAATTCAATGCCTGCTGCAACTGTTCTTTTTCCGTCGCCGCGAGTTCCAGTTCCTCGACATGAGATGATCGTTCATTCCTGAGTTTTACGTTCCCGGACTCCAGCCCCTCTATCTGATCCCTGAGCTTGCCAAGTTGTTCCTGCTGTTGCTTCTCAAGACCTGCCCTGTCTTCCCCTGCCTTTGCCCTGACCTGCTCCAGCTCCTCACGAAGTTCTTCTATAACACGCTGTTCATCTTCTGTTGCCTGCTGCAATGCAGCACGTTCAGACTGCCACTCGGACTGTTGTTTCTGCAATGCCTCTTCAGCCGCTTCCTGTCAGTCTGCTGGTTACCGGCATCCTCCTTTTGCTCATCCAGTAACAGTGCAGTTTCACGCAATTCTGTCCGTAACTTCTCGTTGTCCTGCTGCAGGGATTGCAGCGTTCCATCTGCATGCTCCTTGTCCCCGGATACAGCCGACAGTTCCTGCCGCTGTTTCTCGAGCGAGGCCTGCAGATCCTCAACCTGTTGTTCCAGTGTCTGATGCTGGTCTTTTGCTGCAGCCAGGGCAGTTTCAAGCGCCTGTTTTCCTGTCTCCACTTCTGACTGAAAATCTTCAAGTTGCTTCGTCAAAGCGGCGTTTTCCGCCTCCTGCGCACCGGCTTTATCAGCTTCTTCAGCCAGTTTCCCGGTTACTTCAGCAACGTCCTTCCGCAGACCACCAAGCTCTTGCTGCTGTTTTTTGGACAGTTTTGTCTGCTCCTTCAGTTCTTCCTGTAATGCCTTGCCGGAGGCTTCCTTTTCAGACTCAAGCGACCTGGATTCCTCCTGGTAGTCAGACACCGTCTGTTTGGCTGCGGACAATTCATCCTGCAACTGCTGTACCCTCTCCAGTTGCTCCTGCAACCGGCTCTCGACCTCATTCACCAGTGAGGTACCTGCCTCATCCGACTTGACAACATCGGATTCAAGTACAGCTGCACGCTCACTGGCCTCTTTCAGGGCATCCTGCAATTGCTGTACTTCCTGCTGTGCCTCCTGCGCAGATGCCGCCCCTTCCTCCAGCTCACGACGCTCATCCCGCGCAATATCAACCTGTGACCGCGTCTCGCTCAACTGTTCGCCCAGTTCCTCAAGCTCCAGTTTGTGGGCATTAATCACCTCTGCATGCTGTTCCTGCAGGGCGGTGTGCTGTCCCTGCATGCGTTGTAATTCACCTGTATCGGCATCCGCCTGTGCATACAATTCACCCAGCTTTTCGCCTGACTCTCCCAGCTCACCACGCAGCTGTTCCAGCTGCTCGGTCGCACGGTCCCCGGCAGACCGGTATTCCTGCATCTCGGCGAGTAACTTCTCGTTTTCTGCACGCAAGGCCACCAGCGCCTCATCACGTTCAGCGGCACCCTCGCCTGTGACTTTCTCCCCTACAACAGCCTGGTTACCGGATTCGGCACCCGTTACCTCTGCTGCAGACTCGCCGGTGACCGGGGTATCCGCCGGCACGACCTCGGCTGAAGGTCCGGGTATACCCCCCTCCAGCACATACACATCGAACCCCTTGTGACCCAACAGGAAACCGGCCGATTCACTCCGCCGGCCGGTATCACAGCAAATGATGTATTTGGTATTAAAGGCCAGTTCGGACATTTCATCCCGCAGGTCCGCCAGCGGTATATTCACACTGTCCTCGAATGATTCACTTTCATATTCATCAGCGGTTCTGACGTCAATCCAGACTGCGCCCTCATCGACCATGGCAGCTCCCTGCTCATAATCAACCTGATTGACCAGCTGGTCCTTGAGTAATTCTATAAAGTCTGTTTTTGCCAGCCGCATCAGCAGACCATCTGTCAGCATGGTTACCGTTGCGTTGCGTTTTACATCCGATACCAGTGCATCCTCACCGAACGTGGCCCCGTCACCAAGCTCGGCCAGCCACTGATCATCGGCATCCGGAGCATCCCTGCGGGTAACGGCACAACGGCCTTCATGAATGGTATAGAAATAATCACCTGCCTCTCCCTGGCGGATAACAACATCACCGGCCTTCACCGGGTATGACTGCATCTTGATGAGCAGGCTCTGTATCATTGCCGGAGGGATGCGTATAAAGGCCTCCGTCTGCAGGATACGGGTCATCCAGTCCTGGTTGTCATCAGCTCCGATTTCAACGACTTCGGCACTGCTGGACTGGTCCCAGGTCAGAAACACATCCAGCAGTCCTGAATCTATCCTTGCGATAATGCACTTGTTGACGGCTCGCGCTGACAGGGGCCTTGGCTGCTGATTGGAAATGGCATAACGACTTATGTCGGACCCGCCCTCAACCTCGCTGGTGATCTTGCGGAATCCGTCAATCAGGTTAATCTTGCCTTCCAGCAGGTAGATGGACTGGTTGTCCCTGTCACCCTTGCGGAACAGGTAGCGACCCGCCAGAACCTCTTCAATAATGATTTTCTCCGACACTTCCCTGAAACGCTCTGTCGAGAGCGCATTCAGCGGGACCAGCTCCTGGAGGAGCCTTTTATCAACTTTTATTTTTTTCGCAGCGCGCATATCCACCTGACCCAAATGTTCTACCGGTTATCAAAAAGCCCGATTGCGCGGGCCCGTGACGGCAAATTGCCGCATACTGCATATCGGCATATAAGGAATGATATTTAGCGGCCCCGGATCGACGCAGCGCCTGTCCGGGAGCGGACAGAAAATGGTTGGAACAGGGGCCGCAATACGACAGTCTGGAGGTGAAAAGCGCCGGCCAATATCAGGCTATCGGCTGCCACAGCAGAATATGGACAAGGCAGCCGGCGCTGCAGGAATCCTGCGAGGAGATCGGTAAATACAGCATATATTTCATATTCTTATAGAAGAACCCGCGGTCAATTGAGGCGCCATTGAAAGCCGGGCACCACAGCCCCGAAGCTGTCGGACAGGCCATTCATAGCGTATCTGCAAACGCTACAAAGCGGGGAATCTCGTCTGCCACCTCATAAAAACGCGCTGGCATGCCCTCGGGAAATACACACAGACCAGCACGCACAGCACGGACACATTCCTGATTCACTGTTTTCTGAAAGTGAGAAAAGTCTACTATATAAGGCATTTCCCGCTGTTAAAAACGCTTTAACATTTTATTTATTGTGCTATCTTACGCGTGCTGTTTTACCCATTACTCACATAGAGGAGCTAGACCTGATGGCTGTGAAGAGAAAAGCGACGGCAAAGAAGAAGACAACCGCAAAGGTTGCAAAAAAACCGACTACCAAATCTGAAACGCTTAACTATCTTGCTGAGAAAACAGATCTTACCCGGAAAGATGTCAGCGCAGTATTTGATTCACTCGCAATGCTGATGAAACGAGACCTCAAGGGCAGAGGCGGACCCGGAGTTTATACGGTTCCCGGCCTGATGAAGGTCAAGGTCGTACGCAAACCCGCAACCAAGGCACGCAAGGGTGTTAACCCGTTCACCGGTGAAGAAATGATGTTCAAGGCAAAACCGGCACGTAATGTAGTCAAGGTACTGCCTCTGAAGGGCCTTAAAGAAATGGTCTGAAACCATGGAACGGGGTCGCGGTGCGGCCCCGTTTTATTGTTACCGGTCGCTTTCCTGCAGCTTTGCCCGTATGAACTGGCTGTGTGGTACATAGAGCAGGTCAGCCACCTTCCTGACAAGATGTTCTTCATGTTTGTCGATGCGACCATCGGCACGGCTTACTTCCCACAGCATTCTGACAATCCTGATCCGGTCCTCAATACTGCATTCACTGGTAAGCAGTCGTGTGAACGGGAACAGCGAGGTTACAGCATGGGTCTGCCTTTCCGCTGCATCCGCAAGCTCACGGGCCTGCTCCGGTGAAACTGCATAGCAGTTCTCCATCACACGCCGGATAACCGCACGTTCATCTCTGTAATGTCATCATCAGCCCGCGCCACTGCCAGCAGCAAGGCAGCCGTTGCCATGCGTAACGCCTGCTCACTGTCCTCCTGGACAACCACCGGTGTACGCGTATATTTCTTCAGTAACACCTGAATGGTGGTGATCATGCAATTAATTCCTGCTAGTTGGATTGTCTGCCGGTAAGATAGACGCCTTTCCGGAAGTCAACAAAGAACTCATCCAGCAAGGGGTGATTGACCGGCTCGTTGCTATCATCCCCCGACAGATTCTGCTCCGCAACGTAGGTTTCATTCCCCTCATCATGCACGAGCACGTGGTACCAGGGTTCGTCTTTGGGTGGCCGGCTTGTTGCGACTTGCTCATACCATTCGTCAGACCCGGAGAAGACCGGATCGACATCCACTATCACACCACGATAATCAAACAACCTGTGATGTATGCACTGACCAATGGAAAATTTTGCCTGTTTCATAGCCGCAGCATCCTGTCAATCCTGTAAAAACCGCACCCACATCCTGTTGACCCTGGATGCCGGCACAAGTTCGCCTGCTACATCTGCTTGCGTATAATACATAACACGTTCAATAAATAATGCAAACAGACACATGAGCAAACCTGAAACTGTTGACCGGCACAAGGTCGTCACCATGCAGTACTCGCTCACCAATACAGACGGTGTGGTTGTCCGTGAGGCATCCGGTAAGCCGGTAAGCTATCTGCACGGTGCCGGCCTGTTGTTCCGGAAGCTGGAAAATGAACTTGAAACGCATGCCGTCGGTGATATTGTGACAGCCAGACTGCTGCCGGACGATGCCTTTGGCAAACGCAACATCGACCTGGTACACCAGGTACCGCTGCATGAGCTGCCTCCTGATGAAACCATAGAGGTCGGTGGCAAGATTGTCGGTACGGATGATAACGGCAATGAAGTCACGTTCATCGTGACCGGCATGGAAGACGGTATCGTCAGTCTGGATGGCAATCACCCGTTTGCGGGGCAGTCCCTGGTCTTTGAGGTGGAAATCCAGGCTATCCGTGACGCGACGGAAGAAGAAATCCGCCAGCAGAAAGTGCTTGCGTAGGACAGACTTCCTATTTCTCCATACGGAAGCGGGTACCCTGGTAAAACAGCTGGATACTGTCAGGTAAAATCTCTTCCAGTACCGCACCATTGTCCAGTGTTTCACCCTCACGAAATTTCTGCAGGTCAACCAGGATAAAACGCCGGCCCGGGTCATCTGAATACACATGCACATCAATATGCGGCAGGGTAAATCCACTGCGGAATTCAAGTGACAGGTCGTTCCACCAGGGCACACCGGATGCTTTCGCTGGCACCGGAGCAGGTGCTGGTGGCGGCACGAAGACCGGTGCCGGAGTCGTTGCAGCAGGCTGAGGCTGATTGACCACGGTCTCCGCTGGAGTGGCCGGGGCCTGCCACACATTTGTCGTTGACCGTTTGGCGGGCACCTGTGGCACATAGACCGGCTCCCGCGGACGGGCAATCTCTTGTGGCGGAGACGTCTCCGCATGTTCACGGGGGACCGGAGTCACCGGCATGGTTTCCGGCTGCGCCGGCAAGCCGTCACTGCCGGAAAGAGCCGTATCATCACGTCCAAGCAACATGACCAGTAGCGCACCATTAATCAACAGCAGCGCACCCAGCACCCACACCCAGCGGTAAGAACGCTGCCGGCGCCGCTCACCCCAGTGAGCAGCCTCCAGGTCGGGTACATCCCCCAGGGTGCGTTCCTGGTCGGCCTTCTTCAATGCGTCGAGAATATAGGACATGATCAGGATGGACCGGTCAATAACCGGGGAATATCTTCCCGCCCGGAAGCAGTATTAAGATGCATCATGGTGTTCTTGCCGACAATACCGTCCGTCACCAGCCCGTGATTGCGCTGGAATGCCAGCACCTGTTTCTGCAGGTCAAAGTCAAAATCCAGTGGATCCGATGCAGGGATGCTCACCCCCTGCGCCTGTTCCAGCTGCTGACGCAACCAGGAAACCACCGGGCCACGATCACCGATTTTCATATAGAGACGACCACCCGGCGGTGCCTGTACCAGCAGTGTGTAGTTGCCGTACCAGTTTCGCTCCACCTGTTCGACATCCAGCCGGTAAAGCTCGCCGTCAACAATGATTTCCGCCATTGAGCCATCAAGATGCCGCAGCACCACAGGCACCCGGCGACCATCGGGTGCCACCAGCCG
>PVMK01120646.1_pt1 | contig 12856 bp, 14 predicted proteins | sample 1853481 | NCBI WGS metagenome assembly PVMK01 (sample SAMN08533507, study PRJNA380276) | Marine sediment metagenome, whole genome shotgun sequencing project.
TACTGGCTTTATACCGGTGGCTTATGACCTGACCTGTGAGACGAAATGGCAAGCCCGAGTTCAGAAGTCGTACGCCGGAATGACGTGCCCGCGAAAATCGGTAAGTACGTCATTATCAATAAGATCGGCAAGGGTAGTACGGGCGATGTCTTTCTTTCGCACGATCCATACTACCGCCGCGACGTTGCGATCAAGGTCTACAACATCGAGGAAGATTCCGATGCCGATCTTGTTGATAATGACGTACTTACCGATTTTCGCGGGCACGTCATTCCGGCGTACGACTTCTGAACTCGGGCTTGCCATTTCGTCTCACAGGTCAGGTCATCAGCCACCGGTATAAAGCCAGTAAAATCGCGGCATACAGGGCGGCTACGAGGTCATCCAGCATAATTCCGAGGCCTCCACCGAGTCTGTGATCCAGTTCCCGAATCGGCCACGGTTTGACGATATCAAAGGCCCGAAACAGCCCGAAAGCCAGTATCCATGCGGTAATGGTTGCCGGTGCGACCAACAGCGTCGCGTACATTGCGGCGATCTCGTCCCAGACGATTCCGCCTGGATCATGCTGGCCCAGGCGTCGAGAGCTGTTGCCGCAAATCCAGATGCCGGCGACGAACAGCGCGGCGGCGATCCCGACCTGCAAGACCAGGTCTAAATCCAGCGTCAACCAGGCGAGTGCGACGCCGAGCAAGGACCCCACTGTGCCCGGCGCGATCGGTGACAGCCCTAGACCGAATCCGAACGCCAGCAAGTGGACCGGATCGGTCAGCACGGTACGCGCAGAAATTTTCGTCGCATCACTCATCGAAAATGACGGTAACCGCTGTCCTCATACGACACAACCTGGCCGTCGAGATGGCAGACCAGTGACTCGTCGTCAGTAACGGAACCGATATTGGTCACGAGCAATCCGCTCAGTACGGGAGCGCCGTCAGCAGGCGCAGTAAAACACAGCTCGTAATCGTCACCACCGGACAGAGCGAGGCGGCGTTGTGTCTCAGGGTCGAACATCGCGCACAGTTGCTTTGACAAGGGTAGTTTTTCGATCTGCAATACACCGCCGACACCGCTCGCGATTAGTAACTTGGAAAGCTCGGCATACAGGCCGTCCGATACATCAATGGCAGCCGTCGCGATCCCCGTCAGCAGCTGGCCGTAGTCCACTCGCGCGTTCGGCCTGAGGAAGCGCGCAGAGAGAGTGTTGTCGGGATTGCCCGCAGACAGAAGCTCTAATCCGGCAGCGGCGTCGCCGACCGTGCCGGTTACGAAGATCTGATCGCCGACTTGCGCGCCAGAGCGTTTGATCGCAGTTCCGGTTACGACATCGCCGGTTATTTGCACACTGACAACCAGCGACTTGCCGAGCGTTGTGTCGCCGCCGACCAACGCGACTTGAAATTCCGCCGCCGCCGCGTGCAATCCTTCGGCAAACTGACTGACCCAGCTCTCCTCGGCGGAAGGCAGAGTCAATGCGAGTGTCATCCAGCGCGGGCGGGCGCCCATCGCTGCAATATCAGAAAGATTTACGGCAACGACGCGATAGCCAATATCAATCGGGTCCGTGCCGTCGGGAAAATGAATGCCTTCGACCAGCGTATCGATTACAGTAATGAGTTCGCGACCTGAGTCCGGCTGCAGGACGGCGCCGTCATCGCCGATACCGGTGGTCACCCCGGGTGCTTCATCCGATCGGACGAAGAATTTCTGGATCAGCTCGAACTCATCCACTGCCTTGGGCTTGAACTTCGTCACTGCGCAGTGACTTCGCGGCGACGTCGAGACATGCGTTGATGTACTTATGCCCGTCAGTAGCGCCGAATCGCTTCGCAAGATTGATGCCTTCGTTGATCACGACGCGAAATGGCACGTCGGCTCTCGACTCCAGTTCATATACACCGATCAGCAGAATGCCTAGCTCGACCGGGTCGAGTTGCTGCAGCGGCCGGTCTACAAACGGTTCGATGGTTTTTTCGAGTGCGGATTGTGAATTGCAAATATCGGCAAGCGCTTTGTCGAAGAAAATCTTATCGACGCGCTGATACGCGACCTGCTCGCGAAACTGGCTCAGTAATTCGTCGCTATCATGGCCCGCAATTTGTTTTTGATACAAGGCCTGCAGCAACAGCTCGCGTGCGCGCGTTCGGGCGCCTGGTGTAGTCGCATCAGTCATGGCGGGTTCAGGCGTCGGCCTAGTCGAGACGCCTGAGCAAATTGACCATCTCGATGACGGCGAGCGTGGCCTCTTCACCCTTGTTACCGGCCTTGGTGCCGGCGCGTTCGATGCCCTGTTCAATCGTATCGACCGTCAGAACGCCAAATCCTATCGGCACGCCGTGTTTCTGGCCTGCGGTGGCGATACCGCTGATACATTCGCCCGCCACATAGTCGAAATGCGGCGTACCGCCGCGAATGACCGCGCCCAAAGCGACTATGCCGTCGCAGCGCCGGGTTGCCGCCAGTTTATCGACCGCCAGCGGCATCTCGAACGCACCGGGAACGCGTACGATTTCAATGTCGGCGTCGACGGCACCGTGTTTTCGAAGGCAGCGAATGGCGGCGTTGAGCAAAGAGTCGACAATGAAATCGTTGAATCGCGACGCCACGATGCCGAAATGCGCATCGCGGATAACGAGATCCCCTTCCGTTGCTTTGATCTTTTCCATTAGTCTTCGACGTACTCTGTGATTTCGAGATCGAATCCCGAGATCGCGTGCATTTGTTTGGGTGCCGATAATACACGGATTTTGGACAACCCGAGGTCGCGCAGGATCTGCGCGCCGACACCGTAGGTTCGAAACACGGAGTCGCCAGCCCGGCGCTCGGTGAGGTCATCGCTTGCCTGATCCAGAGACTCGACGGAATCCATGAAGTCACGCGGCGATTCCTGTTCGCGCAGTACAACAACCACGCCAGCATCTTCTTGCGCAATTCGCTCGATGGCGCTGTCGAGTGGCCAGCCGAGTGAGCGACTCTTGACCCCGATTACGTCGCCGAGCGTGTCTTGCAAATGCACCCGAACAAGCGGGTTGTCATCCTTGTCCAGATCACCTTTGACGAGCGCAATGTGCACGGCCCGGTTTACGAGATCGTCGTAACAAATCATCGTGAAGTCACCGTGTTCAGTCTGCACCACTTGCTCGCCGATGCGCTCGACATTGCGTTCTTTCTCGAGCCGGTATCGAATCAGATCAGCGATCGTGCCAACGCGGATATCGTGTGTGCGCGCAAATTTTTCCAGATCGGGACGGCGCGCCATGCTGCCATCCTCATTAAGTATTTCGACGATGACTGCCGCCGACTCCAGTCCCGCGAGCCTGGCCAGGTCGCATCCAGCTTCGGTATGCCCGGCTCGGGTCAGCACACCGCCCGGTTGTGCCACGACCGGAAATATGTGCCCGGGCTGACTCAGGTCTTCAGGCTTGGCCGACGGCGCCACTGCCGCCAGCACGGTCGTAGCACGATCGTGCGCCGAAATGCCGGTCGTAATTCCTTCGGCAGCCTCAATCGAGATTGTGAAATTGGTTGCGTGGTGTTGATCGGTCTCGGTCACCATGAGCGGCAGGCGCAACTGGGCACATCGCTCCCGTGACAGTGTCAGGCAAATCAGCCCGCGTCCGTGCGTTGCCATGTAGTTGATGTCTTCGGGGCGAACTTTTTCGGCCGCCATCAACAGATCGCCCTCGTTCTCGCGGTTCTCGTCATCGACCATAATGACCATCTTGCCGTCGCGAATATCGGCAACGATGTCCTCGATGTCACTGAACGCGTTGTCGAGCGCGCTCGGGTGAATTGTCGTGTTGTCAGACATAACCGTGTGCCTCCAGAAATTCCATGGACAAGCCGCTTTGATCCTTGCCCAATAAGCGCTCAATATAGCGCGCCAGCAAATCGACCTCGATATTGACCGTAGTGCCGGTCGCATAGTCGCCGATAATTGTAGTCTCGGCTGTATACGGGATGATATTCAAGTCGAACACGTTTCCCGATACTTCATTTATGGTAAGACTGACGCCATCCACGCACACCGAGCCTTTCCTCGCGACGTAGCGCGCATACTCCGCTGGAATCTCGATGCTTAATCGAGTCGAGCGCGCATCAACGCCAACGCGAACTACCGTACCAATGCAATCAACGTGACCACTGACCAGGTGGCCACCAAGTCGATCGCCCAAGCTCAGTGACGGCTCCAGATTGACGCTCGCACCAGCCGCCAGTTCAGATAGCGCTGTCACGGTCAGTGTTTCCAGCGACACGTCAGTGTCGAATCCATCGTTCCTGAGAGCCGTCGCAGTCAGACAGGCACCGTTGACCGCAATGCTTTCGCCGATCTCATACGATGCAAATGGCAATCCAGTCGACTGCACGGACAATCGCACGTCACCACCCGTCTTCTCTATGGCGGCAATGGTGCCCTTGGCCTGGATGATTCCCGTAAACATGATTTGTTATTCCGCCAGTACTGCCGTAATTCGCGTGTCGTCGCCAATCAAGCATGTCTCCACGATCTGCAATGCCTGACGATCAGCCAGCTCTGTCCAGCCGGGCGTTGTGAACATGCCCATCGTCTCACTGCCCATGATATGGGGCGCCTGGTAGATGACAAGCTCGTCGACGAGTTTTTGCTCGATCAAGCCGCCGGCAAGGCACGGGCCTGCCTCAACCAGCAGGTCGTTTACTTGCAGCAATGCCAGTTGGTTCAATACGGCAGACAAATCGAGGTGCCCGTTTTTGCCGGCGATTTTTATCAACACGGCCCCGGCGTCGACCAGGTCCTGACCTTTGTGTTCATCGCCGCATGCGATCACTGTCGTCCCCGGTAATTTCAGCATTTTCGCAGACGCCGGCATTCGCAGCTTGCTATCGACCACGACTCGCATGGGTTGCGTGCCACGAGTGTCGAGCGACGTGTCGCGTACCGTCAGGGACGGGTCGTCGGCAAGGACGGTGCCAATACCCGTCATGATGGCACCTGAACGTGCGCGCAGACGTTGCACATCCTCTCTTGCTTCATCACCGCTAATCCATTGGCTCTGCCCGTTGGCCATAGCAATGCGACCGTCGATACTGCAGGCTAATTTCAAGCGCACGTACGGCCGGCCGCGCTCAATCCGGCTCAGAAACCCGGCCAGTAGACTGTCCACTTCCGATTTCATCAGCCCGCAACGAACCGGAATTCCAGCGTCGGAAAGTGCTTGCAAGCCTTTGCCATCTACCCTTGGGTTCGGGTCCTTGCGTGCAACGACAACTTCAGACACGCCGGCCTGGATCAAAGATTCGCTGCAAGGTGGCGTTCTGCCGTGATGCGCACAGGGTTCCAGCGTGACAAAAGCGGTTGCCCCCCGAGCATTCTCACCGGCAGCATGTAATGCGTTGATCTCCGCGTGCGGCTCGCCTGCCAGCGCGTGCCAACCCTCGCCTACCACGTTGCCGTCCTTGACCAGCACGCAACCGACCATTGGATTGGGATGAGCCGAGTACTGGCCTTGCTTTGCAAGATGCAATGCTCGCTCCATAAACGCACTTTCGGCAGCTGAGAATTCAGACATGGGTGCTTATTTTTTTTTGCCGAATAACTCGGGCAACAGTGACATTTGTTCGCGGCTCGCAGCAGTTTCGGATATGCGCTGCAGCCGTTTGATTTCTTCTTCGAATTCGGTGACATCCTGAAAGCGGCGATACACCGACGCAAAACGCACATACGCGATCTCGTCAAGGGCGCGCAGTTCCTCCATGACCAGGTCACCGACCAGGCGCGATGGAACCTCGCGCTCACCCATGGTACGAAGTCGATGAATCAATCGACCGACGGCTTGCTCAAGCTCGTCGCTGGGCACCGGCCGTTTTTCAAGGGCACGCACCATGCTGCTACGCAACTTTGATTCGTCAAATGGTTGTCTCGACTTGTCATTCTTGACGAGTCGCGGCATGACGAGTTCGGCGGACTCAAACGTCGTGAATCGCTCGTTGCAATCCAGGCATTGACGACGCCGGCGAATCTGCCTGCCGTCACCGGCAAGGCGCGAGTCGATAACCTTGGTCTCTTCGTGGCTGCAGAACGGGCAATGCATTCGGTATCAGGACTCTTTTGATGTGAACTCAGATGTATACGGGGAAGCGCTTACATAGCTCGAGCACCTGACTGCGCACGCGCTCGTTCGTCTCCTCGTTTTCGAGATCATCGAGTATATCCGCTATCCAGCCGCTAAGCTCCCGGGTCTCCTCGGCGCCGAAACCGCGGGTCGTAATGGCGGGCGTGCCGAGCCGCAATCCGCTGGTCACGAAGGGTGACTGTGGATCGTTGGGCACCGCATTTTTGTTGACGGTGATATTGGCTCGACCCAGCGCTGCGTCTGCATCCTTGCCCGTTATTCCCTTGTCGATCAGGCTGACGAGCATCAAGTGATTGTCCGTGCCGCCCGACACGATGGGGTAGCCGCGTTCTGCAAGCACACTCGCCATGACTTTGGCGTTCTCGCAAACCTGTCCCTGGTAGTTTTTGAACTCCGGATCCATCGCTTCTTTGAGGGCGACGGCCTTGGCGGCAATCACGTGCATTAACGGGCCGCCCTGCGTGCCGGGGAACACGAGCGAACTAAACTTCTTCGTCAGCTCGTCGTTCTTGCGCGCAAGAATCAAACCGCCACGCGGACCGCGCAACGTCTTGTGCGTGGTGGTCGTCACCACGTCTGCAACAGATATCGGATTCGGGTAGTGGCCGGTCGCAACCAGCCCCGCGACGTGAGCCATATCGACCATCAAGTAGGCTCCGACACTGTCGGCGATCTCGCGAAAGCGCTGCCAATCGACCACGCGCGAATACGCGGAAAAACCCGCCACGATCATTTTGGGTTGGTGCTCGGTCGCGAGCGCCTGCACTTGATCGTAATCGATCTGGCCGGTTTCCGGCACAAGTCCGTATTGCACGGCATTGAAGAGTTTGCCGGAGAAATTCACCTTGCTGCCATGCGTCAGGTGGCCGCCTTCGGCCAAGCTCATTCCAAGTACGGTCTCGCCGGCATTGAGGAGCGCCATGTAGACGGCCGCATTGGCCTGCGACCCGGAGTGCGGTTGCACGTTCGCGTAGTCTGCGCCGAACAATTCTTTGGCCCGCTCAATTGCCAGCGTCTCGACGTCGTCCACAAATTCACAGCCACCGTAGTAGCGCTTGCCCGGGTATCCCTCGGCGTACTTGTTTGTCAGTACCGATCCCTGCGCCGCCATCACACGCGGACTCGCGTAGTTTTCTGACGCGATTAGTTCGACGTGTTCTTCCTGGCGCCGGTTTTCGAGTTCGATCGCTTTCCAGACATCCGGATCGAAGGAATCAAGAGGGGTCGTAGTGTCGAACATCAGTCGGGTCTCCGGGACATGGGCTTAGCGAAGCACGCGATCTTACTGCCTAGTCAGCGTCGGCGAAAGACTGCACAACACGGGTCCAGGCCCGGGCGAGATGCTTACGGCTGTAGCCGCCCCCTCCGGTGCCAATGATCCTGCCATCGCAGTGTTTGTTCGCCAGCCGGCATAATGCCGCCGCCGCATCGGCGTGCGTCTGTTCCGTGTAACAGAGATGCGTAATCGGGTCACCTTCGAGGCTGTCGGCACCGCATTGAAACAGGATGAACTCCGGCCTGGCATCCTCGAGGAAACTTTCCACGCGGCCCAGGCCGCCCGAAAATCAGAATCCGTCGCGCCCGGTGGCATCGGAATGTTGAGCTTTGTGCCTTTGGCCTTACCCGTGCCCGTTTCTTCAGCGCTGCCCGTACCCGGGTAAAGATATCGACCGTCCTCGTGGAGGTCGGCGAAAATCAGATCAGGATCGTCTTCGAAACCGTAATACACACCGTCACCATGATGTGCATCGATGTCCACATAGGCAATGCGTTGGACTCCGTATTTCTTGCGAAGGTATTCCACTGCGACACCCAGGTCATTAAAGACGCAAAATCCAGCCGCATGATCGCGCCCTGCATGGTGCAAACCAGCGATCGGCACGAATGCCCGCTTGGTTGTTCCGTCCATGACCGCGTCGACAGCTGCGAGCATTGTGCCGACGACATCGGAAGCCGCATCGAATATTCCCGGCATGGCAGGGGTATCACCGTCATCGAGATAACCGCGCCCTTCCGACGATTTCTTCGACACCATGTCAATGTAGTCTGCAGTGTGAAACAGCAGCAGGTCATCGACGCTGGCACGCCGAGGACTGCCGTATTTAACTGCGCCATCAAAGCCCGCGCTCTTGAGTTCATCCTGGAAGACGTCGTGCCGGTCGAAGCCGAACGGATGTGGATCGCCAAAGCCATAGTTGGCAAGCGCATCCCCTTTGTAGACAAGAACTGAATCGCTCATTCGTACGACTTCTTGTTGTTTGCTATCCGTGCAGCATACCGGATAATGCGCGCTGCATAGCTTCCAGCGAACAGTAATGGCGCAATACATCTACACCATGAATCGCGTGGCCAAAGTGGTGCCGCCCAAGCGATTCATCATCAAGGACATCTCACTGTCGTTCTTCCCGGGCGCGAAAATCGGCGTCCTCGGTCTGAATGGCTCCGGCAAATCCACCGTGCTACGCATCATGGCCGGCATCGATAAGGATTTTGACGGCGAGGCGCGTCCACAGCCCGGCATCAAAATCGGTTACCTGCCACAGGAACCGGAACTCGATGCGAATAAAGACGTACGCGGCAACGTCGAGGAAGGCGTAGCGGAAACCAAGGCACTCATCGATCGCTTCAATGAAATCAGCGACCGCTTCGCCGAACCGATGGACGACGAAGAAATGAATGCCTTGCTCGAAGAACAGGGCAAATTGCAGGACGCGATCGACTCGGCCGGCGCCTGGGAATTGGAGCGCAAGCTCGAGATTGCCGCGGACGCATTGCGGCTGCCGCCCTGGGACGCTGATGTAACAAAACTATCGGGTGGGGAAAAACGCCGCGTCGCATTGTGCCGGTTACTGCTCTCGCAACCCGACATGTTGTTGCTCGATGAGCCGACCAACCATCTCGATGCGGAGTCTGTCGCCTGGCTGGAGCGTTTCCTCGACGAGTATCCCAGTACCGTCATTGCCGTCACTCACGATCGATACTTCCTCGACAATGTCGCTGGCTGGATTTTGGAGCTCGATCGTGGTCAAGGCATCCCCTGGGAAGGCAACTACTCATCGTGGCTGGAACAAAAAGAAAAGCGGCTTGCGACCGAGGAATCCACCGAAAAAGCACGCCAAAAAGCCATGCAGTCCGAACTCGAGTGGGTGCGCAGCAATCCGAAGGGCCGCCAGGCCAAGTCGAAAGCCCGGCTGCGCCAGTTCGAGGAACTCTCTTCAACGAGCTACCAGAAACGCAACGAAACCAATGAAATATACATTCCACCCGGCCCGCGGCTTGGCGATGTAGTGCTCGAAGTCGATGGACTGAGAAAGGGATTCGGCGACAAGTTACTGATCGATGACCTGAGCTTTCAGATGCCACCCGGCGCCATCGTAGGAATCATCGGCCCGAATGGCGCTGGCAAGACCACGCTATTTCGCATGATCACGGGTGCAGAGCAAGCCGATAGCGGCACTATTCGCCTGGGCGACACGGTGCAGATCGCGAGTGTCGACCAGTCTCGCGACAGTCTCGACGACAGCAAGACTGTCTGGGAGGAAATATCGGACGGTCTGGATCTGATCAAGGTTGGCGGCTACGAGACGCCGTCACGACGTTATGTCGGCCGTTTCAATTTCCGCGGCTCGGAGCAACAAAAACAGATCGGGTTACTGTCGGGTGGTGAGCGAAATCGCGTACACCTGGCCAAGATGCTCAAAGCAGGCGGCAACCTGCTGCTGCTCGACGAGCCGACCAACGACCTCGATGTCGAAACACTGCGCGCACTCGAGCAGGCGCTGCTCGAATTTCCAGGATCTGCTGTGGTCATATCGCATGACCGCTGGTTTTTAGACCGGATTTGTACGCACATCCTGGCGTTTGAGGGGAACAGCCAAGTAACCTGGTTCGCTGGCAATTACGCGGACTACGAAGAAGACAAAAAACGTCGTCTCGGTGACGATGCTGACAAGCCACATCGTATAAAATACAAGCGACTGCACAAGTAAGGATCGTCAACGATGACTGTGCTCATAGCCACAAGTGCGATTTTCACGATTATCGCATTGCTGTTTTTGCGCTCCACAGTTCGGCACTCGCGTCGCGGACGCCCGCTCAGGGCCGGTGGCTCTGCCGTGTTTTGCGCGGCGACGGCTGCGCTGGCTACAGCTGGCGTTTTGCTAAGCATGAGTTACCTCGGTTACGAACGTCTTACCGCTGAGCAGCTTGTTGGCGTGATCGAGTTTTCGCGATCGGCGCCAGAGGAATACACCGCACGATTGATGATTGATGGAAAGATCGATCGGCTACTCACGCTGCGCGGCGATGAATGGCAACTCGACGCCCGTGTCGTTACCTGGAAACCACCTGCAACGATTCTGGGGCTCGAACCCGTGTACCAGCTCGAACGACTGAGTGGACGCTACTCAACCGTCGAGCGTGAACGCTCTGAACCGCGTTCCGTGCACGCCCTGGCCGAGGAGCGACCATTGGATCTTTGGAGCCTGGCCCGGAATTTCCCGAGATTGACCCCCGGCATCGACGCCTATTACGGCACGGCGACGTATTTGCCGATGGCGGACGGCGCGCGGTTCCGCGTCACATTGAGCCGTGACGCACTGATTGCGAGGCCGCTCAACGATTCTGCACGCGAAGCTGTCGGGGACTGGAGCCAAGTGGCAGAATGATTTCGGAGATTATGTTAACGGCTAGCGGCAGCTGGCGATGCTTCGGGCATACTGACCTAGCCAGTTGATTTAACTACTACAATTAGCGACACATAATAACGAGCAACTATGGCGATTATTCTGGACAGGGAGCAGGGGCTCCTGGCAGATGACGACGAACAGATCGGGCTCGAATGTCCGTACTGCGGCGTGTACGCGCACATGAATCCACAGTCCGTGCCGCGCGCCGACGACCTGTTGCAGGAAAAACCGAAACACGTTGGGCTCGTCTACCAGTGTGACGCTTGCAAAGCGCCCGTCTTTCTTCGCTTCGGCGTACGTTCTTACTCTGAAAATCAAGTCGAGCTCTACCGTAATTTTATTGAGCTCGAACGGCCGAAAGAACGCTTCTCGTTCTCTTACCTGCCAAAACACACCGAAGTGCTGTTCCGCGAAGCATTGGCCTGCTATACCGCAAACAGCTTTAACGCGTTTGCGTCTATGTGCCATCGCTCGGCAGCAAGCGCGTATGAGGCGCTCGGCGAAGGCGGCAAGTTGCGCGCATTCGAAGAAGTCGTGGTTGCGCAGCGCATCGCTGATATTGATGACAACAGCTTTAGACCAATTAGACAGGTACTTTTTTCCACCGGCAACGAACATGAGCTCCCGCTACTCAACCGCGCCCAGGCCGGCATTCTCCTGGAAGTCCTAAAAGATATGTTCTACCAGTGCTTTGTGCGTCGCGGGAAGCTCACTCGCGCGATCAAGGTGCGTCAATTTTTCGTGCAGGAAGGCGGCAACAACCTGAAGTCTACGGCATAGATTCGAATCGCCCGATCCGCTAGTAAGTCTCAATCCAATCTGGCGCTTTACCGTGCTAGTAACACGGCGGCCTCCTACAGCTACACCTAACCGATCGCGACCCGCGCATTGCAGAACATGCGCATCCACGGCCCGTCGTCGCCCCACTCGTCGGGATGCCAGGAATTCTGCATGGTGCGAGCGACCCGCTCCGGATGCGGCATTATGATCGTCACACGCCCATCCTCGTTCGATAGCCCACAAATGCCGTCGACGGACCCGTTCGGATTCGCAGGGTACTGCTCGGCAACGTTGCCATAGTTGTCGACATAGCGCGCGACGATCATGTGCGATGCGGTGTAACGGTCTGTATCGTTCTCGAAACTCACGCGTCCTTCTCCATGCGAGGTCGCGATCGGCAAGCGCGAGCCAGCCATGCTCTCGAGGAAGATCGACGGACTCTCGAGAATCTCGACGAGACTCAGTCGCGCTTCAAACTGCTCTGATTTATTGCGCAGGAAACGCGGCCAACTGTCAGTGCCCGGTATCAGTTCGCGAAGATGCGACAGCATCTGGCAGCCATTGCAGGCTCCCAGTGCAAAAGTATCGTCGCGCGAGAAAAATTCGGCGAACTGATCGCGTGTTTGATTGTGGAACAGGATGGACTTGGCCCAACCGCCACCGGCACCCAACACGTCACCAAACGAGAATCCGCCACATGCTGCAATGCCGTGATAGTTCGCCAGATTGTCACGACCTTCGAGAAGATCACTCATGTGCACATCAACCGCCGTAAATCCAGCGCGCATGAATGCCGCGGCCATCTCATACTGACTGTTGACACCTTGCTCACGCAGCACCGCAATGCGCGGTCCTACGGTACCGCGATAGGGCCGGACGATATTGTCGCGGTGATCAAAGGTTAGTACGGCATTGAGCCCAGGATCGTCGTCATCGAGGATGCGATCGAATTCTTCCTGTGCAGTCGCAGGATTGTCACGCAATGACTGAATCCTGAAACTCGTTTCAGCCCAGTCGCGCTGCAATCGCGCACGATCCAGCTGCAATACGATGTCGTCATCGCCGCGCACGATCAACGTCTGGCTGTCGTTTTCCACGCGACCAATCGCGGTCGCTGTCACGCCGATGCGATCCAGCACCATTTCCACTTGCGTGAGTTTTTTCTTTGCAACTTGCACGACGGCGCCGACTTCTTCGTTGAACAATTGCGTCAGTATTTCGTTCTCCGAGCCGCTCAACTGCAGCGAGATTCCGAGGCGGCTGGCGAACAGCATC
>PVMK01122212.1_pt1 | contig 12853 bp, 16 predicted proteins | sample 1853481 | NCBI WGS metagenome assembly PVMK01 (sample SAMN08533507, study PRJNA380276) | Marine sediment metagenome, whole genome shotgun sequencing project.
TTTACGAGCGGAAGGAAAGGGAAAAGAAGGAAGAGATGGATAAGATCCAGGGACAGAAGAAAGAGATCGCCTGGGGAAACCAGATCCGCAGTTATGTCCTTCAGCCGTACAGGATGGCCAAGGACCACAGGACCGGGCACGAGACAGGTAACGTTGATGCAGTGCTGGATGGTGACCTGGATGATTTTATCCAGGCTTACCTAATGGGCCGGAGGGCTGAGTGAGCCCGACTGAGATTTTAAAGTTCATGAAGCGGACTCTGACACTGGCGGCCAGGGGGAAGGGAACCACCCACCCCAACCCTATGGTCGGCGCTGTTGTGGTGGTTGACGGAAGGATCGTGGGGGAAGGATGGCATCGAAGACCGGGTGAACCCCATGCGGAGGCTCTGGCTCTTAAAGAGGCCGGTTCCGACGCCCGTGGAGGAGCCCTTTTTGTCAATCTGGAACCGTGCGATCACACGGGACGCACGCCGCCGTGTACCCAGGCCATAATCGATGCCGGTGTCGCTCAAGTCTTTGCTGCCGGTCTTGACCCGCACTCCCTGGTTGACGGAAAGGGATTTGAGACCCTGAGGGAGGCTGGAGTCGGGGTGAACACCGGAACCCTGGGCAGAGAGGCAGAGGAACTCAACAGGGCTTTTTTTCCACTTTTCCAGAGAAAGAACTCCCTATGTGACTCTCAAGCTTGCTTCGACTCTGGATGGTCGTATCGCGGCCCCTGACGGTGATTCCAAGTGGATAACCGGTGAAAAGGCGAGAAAGGTTGTACACAGGCTCAGGGCTGAGGTTGATGCTGTCCTGGTAGGTGTAGGGACAGTCATTTCTGATGATCCCAGGCTGACCGCAAGGGGTGTGGGGAGAAAGATACAGCCGCTTAAAGCTGTTCTGGATCCCACCTTGAGAACTCCCCCGAGTTCAATATTAGTGAAGGAAAATTCGGCTGGTTCGACCTTACTGGTGATCGGCGACGATGTTCCCCGGGATCGATGCAAAATCTTCGAGGACAGGGGGGTGCGTCTGCTAAGGCTTCCGGTCGAGAAAGGGGTTATTCCCTGGACCACTCTGGCCGGGTCGCTGGCGGAAATGGGGGTTCTACACGTCCTGGTTGAGGGGGGTGGAAGGACGGCCGCCAGGATGCTCAAAGAAGGAGCTGTGAACCGCCTTGAACTTTTCCTGGCCTCCCGGGTCCTGGGATCGTCCGGGATACCTGTTGTGGGAGATCTGGGGGTGACCTCTCTGAAAGAAGCGGCCGCCATGTCCTTTCGCCGGATACGCCGGATCGGTGAGGACATTCAGATCACGGCGGATGTAAAGTGAGGGATATATGTTTACCGGGATAGTAGAAGAGATTGGCTCTATCCAGCGTACGGAACTGAGGTCAGGCGGACTGAGAATGGATGTGGGGGCTTCTGTCGTTCTTGAAGGGACCAGACCGGGAGACAGTATATCGGTCAACGGTGTTTGCCTGACGGTTGAAAGGGTTGCCGGTGGTGTGTTCACGGCATTTCTATCCTCGGAAACTGTCGAGATGACAACACTGGGAGATGCCGGTACCGGTTATCAGGTGAACCTGGAAAGAGCGCTGGCTTTAGGTGACAGACTGGGTGGACACCTGGTTTCCGGTCATGTGGAGGCAAAAGGGCAGATCCGGGAACTTAGAAAGGCAGGCGAGGGTTATCAACTGGTGGTCTCCTGCCCGCCCGAATTCGCTCCCTATGTCGTGCCAAAAGGTTCCGTTTCAGTGGATGGTGTCAGTCTGACTATTGTTGAGGACATGGGGCGAGCATTTTCGGTGTCGATGATCCCTGAAACCTTTGAAAAAACGACCTTTCGATTGAAAACACCGGGTAATTTTGTTAATTTGGAACCCGATTTGATCTTAAAATACGTGATGTCCATGGTCCGGAATCTAACAGCAGATAAGAGCGGCGGGTCAATAACCATCGACAAGCTGAGAGAATCCGGTTTTATTGTAGACTAAAGGGGTAAGTATGCCTATTTCCACCATTGAAGAAGCGCTGGTTGATATCAGGGAAGGTAAGGTCATCATCCTGGTTGATGATGAGGATCGGGAGAACGAGGGCGATTTCATGGTTGTTGCCGAGAAGGTGACTCCGGAGATAATCAACTTCATGGCCCTTCATGGCCGGGGATTGATCTGCCTCTCCTTGACGGAACAACGCTGCGAGGAACTGGATCTTCCTCAAATGGTCACCAGGAATACAGCCAAATACGGTACCGCTTTTACGGTGTCCATCGAGGCAAAAAAAGGTGTGACGACAGGGATTTCAGCGGCAGATCGTGCCCATACGGTCCTTACAGCTATCGATGAGGACTGCGGCCCGGATGATATAGATAGACCAGGCCACATCTTTCCCATTCGCGCTCGCAAGGGCGGTGTGCTGGTAAGGGCCGGACAGACAGAAGGTTCCATGGATCTGGCCAGGCTGGCAGGTTTGACCCCTGCCGGTGTGATATGTGAGATCATGAACCCCGATGGTACCATGGCAAGGATGCCGGAATTGAGAGTCGTTGCCAGAGAATTCGGACTCAAGATCGTGACCATCGCGGACCTGGTGAAATACAGGATGAGTCATGAAAGCCTGGTCACCGATGTTGCACAGACCAAACTTCCCACACGGTTCGGCGAGTTCACGGCCCATGCCTATCGCAATGAGATCGACGGTCAAGAGCACGTGGCCCTTACTGCCGGAATCATAGACTCGGATGAACCCACCCTCGTCAGGGTGCATTCCGAGTGCCTGACTGGGGATGTGTTCCACTCCCTGCGCTGCGATTGCGGTGAACAGATGGAAAGCGCCCTGACCATGATCCAAAGGGAAGGCAGGGGGATTTTTCTCTATATGAGCCAGGAGGGAAGAGGGATTGGCCTTGCAAACAAACTTCGGGCCTATCAACTGCAGGATGAGGGCAGAGACACTGTGGAGGCCAACCTTGAACTGGGTTTTGGGCCTGACCTGAGAGATTACGGGATCGGGGCGCAGATACTTGTGAACCTCGGGGTCAAGGAGATCAAGCTCCTGACCAACAATCCGAAAAAGATCGTCGGTCTCGAGGGGTACGGACTCAAGATCACCGAAAGGGTGCCTATTGAGGTGGACGCCCGCCAGGAAAATATCAGTTATCTCAGAACCAAAAAGGATAAACTGGGGCACCTGTTGAGGAAGCTGTAAAATAAAAACCCTGGTATGGGAGTATCGGGGTATCGGGGTACCGGAGTATGGGGGTATGGGGGTATGGGGGTGTAAGACCTCAACATCGGTACATGGGTACTTAAGAAACCTCGATACCCATAAAAAGACCAGTAGGGACTTTTAGGAATTAAAGGAGACACCATGTCTGGATACAGTACTATTGAAGGTAAACTGGACGCTACAGGGCTGAAAACAGCCATTGTAGCCTCCAGGTTCAACGATTTTGTGACCGCGAAGCTCATCGAAGGTGCTGTTGATTGTCTGCTGCGGCACGGCGCCGGGCAAAAGGACATTACTGTAATCAGAGTTCCCGGATCCTTCGAGGTGCCGCTCGCGGCTAAAAAAGCAGCATCCTCAGGCAAATATAATGCTGTCATATGCCTTGGAGCATTGATCCGCGGCCAGACACCTCATTTTGACTATATTGCAGCGGAGGTGACCAAGGGTGTGGCCCAGGTGTCATTGGACACTGGCGTGCCGGTCACGTTTGGTGTGATCACTGCCGATACCCTGGAGCAGGCTGTTGATAGAGCTGGAGCCAAAGCCGGGAACAAGGGTTTCGAGGCGGCCCTCGGGGCGGTGGAAATGGCTGATCTGCTCAGACAGATCTGAGTAGTGCAATATGGGTATTCGTAGAAAAGGAAGAGAGGCTGCACTGAAGATCCTCTACAGCATTGACCTGAATCCGGTCTCAAGGAGCGATGCCTGCGAGCAGGTCCTCGACTACGGAGAAGTTCCTGAAAAAACCAGGGAGTTCACCAGAGAACTTGTAGAGGACACACTGGAACGTCTGGAAATTATCGACGGTCACATACAGAATGCATCCCTGAAATGGGAGATCAGCAGAATGGCGGCGGTAGACCGAAACGTTCTCAGGCTTGCTGTTTCGGAGTTGACCGGCGCGGTACCTGAGCCGGTCCGGGTAGTATTGAACGAAGCTATTGAGCTTGCTAAAAAGTTCGGGGGCGACGAGTCGGGAACCTTTGTCAACGGCATACTGGACCGAGTGTGTATTGATCTGGGGATGGACTCCTAAGTGGCGGTTCAGATCCGCGGCGGAAACGCATTGAATTACCGCGGCGATGTACTATTGCTGTTTCACCCCCTGGATATAAAACCACTTACCGGCACGCTGGCTCTCCTTGATTGGCGCTGCAACGCCGCTGTCAGTGTTCTGTGGAAGAAAAAACCCGATCTGTTCAAGTTCGGACAGTTGACCATGTTGGCGACGCAAGGCAAAGTCCCGACCGAAACGGTTATTATGACCGGCCTCGGTTCCGGAGAGGAATTCAGCCAGGACCTGCGAAAAGAGGCTTATCGCCTTGCTTTTGCTGCTGCAGTAAAACTGGGAGGCAGAAAAGTCGCTGTTGAGGGCATTCCAATTGCCGGTCTACACGACCAGGGTGTTCTGGACGACCTTGTTGACGTAGCCAGACCTTATGAAAAGAATGGGTCGCTCACGATATCCCTGTTTTCAACGGACAAGGATTTCACACTTTCTCTCAGAAACGGAAACGCTTCGCGAGCGTCGACTGGAAAGAAATGAAAATAGCGATTGTTTCAGATATACATTCAAACCTTGAGGCTGTCGAAGCTGTGGAAGGTGTTATCGACGGGATCGGTGTGGACGCGATCTACTTTGTCGGGGATGCTGTCGGATATGGTCCGGATCCCAATGCATGCACAAAGTGGGTCATGGAAAACGCTGACCTTGCTGTAATGGGGAACCACGATATAGCGGCACTTGGGAAAATAGATATCGAGAGCTTTAACTCCAATGCGAAACAGGCAATTACCTGGAACTCTGAACAGATGGAGGACTGGGCGACCGATTACATTACGACCCTTCCGATGGTGATGTCGCAAGATGGTGTGACCATCGTTCATGCCAATCCACAGGAACCGGAGAGTTGGAACTACATTTTTTCCCTGTGGGATGCGGAGAGGAACTTTTCTTACTTCGAGAGCAGTTTTTGCTTCGTGGGCCACTCCCACCAACCGGTGGCAGTGGGAATGGACGAGTCAGGACAGGTATCGGTCCTGCCGGGGGAGTCCTTTACCGTGGATGATGGAGCCAGATATCTGGTTAACGTGGGAAGCGTGGGGCAGCCCAGAGATGGAAATCCAGAAGCCTGTTTCGGTTTGCTCGACACTGACAAAGGGATGTTTTCAATTATTCGAGCCCCCTACGAATTCAAGATAACTCAGGAAAAGATGATAAGCGCGGGTCTACCTAAACCCCTTGCGGACAGGTTGGCGGAGGGCCGGTGAACTGGTGAATAGCGAACAGAGCAGCAACGGACATCAAGGTACTTCGAGTGCGGTCCTTGACCCCACAATGAGCCTGGTGGGGAGGCTGGAAGATCTTTCCCTTGGAGAGATCCTCCAGATAGTGAGTCTCAGCAAGAGGTCCGGCCTTTTGCGTCTCGAAGGCCCCAGTGGAAAAGCAAGCCTCTTTATCAGGGCCGGCAAGGTGATCTATGCGGCCAGTTCCGACGAAAAGGAAGATATTCTGGGCCACCTGGCTGGAAATGGCCTGATCAAGTCAGATCAGCTTGAGTTTTTCAGGGAGAGCCTGGAATCCACGCCCGTACCACAGGATTTCCGCGATCTTCTGGAAAACCGGACCGGGATAAGTCGTGAGGGATTCCAGGAGGTCCTGCAAACAAGGGTTGAAGATCTGACTTACTCCCTGTTCATTTGGGAAGAGGGTACTTTCAGCTTCCAGCTTATCGAGGATGAAAGCACCCACCCGCTCCTGTCAAAAGTTGCCCCCTTCTTTCTTGATGAAGGTATCGGAGCCCAGTTCCTGGTCATGGAGGGGGCAAGAAGAAAAGATGAGATGATGAGGGACATGACCCTGGATGGAGGGCAGGACAGAAGCCCGATAGTGGACCCGGATAAAGTGCTGGGGGACGATTGGGAGCAGGAGTTTGAGCAGCATTTGACCGGGTCTGCTGAGGAGATGAAGGGAAAAACGCCGAAAGATGGCCTTGAGGAAGAACTGAAAGAGTTCATCATCCCTGAAACTCTGCCGCAACTCCCTGACTTGATATCCAAAAAAGTTGTGGCCGTAGGTATTCAAGCTCCTCTCGTGGTTGATCTCACTGGTGGTTTTGTCCGGGCGGGGATCGATCTGCTGCTTCAGGAAAACGGTGCCGACGCCCTGACGAAAATACAGGAGCTCAGGCAGCGGAGTTTAGATCCTTACCTGCTTGTTGACCTGGAGGCGACAGCCATCACCGACGGCAGGGTACTTGGTGGCCTGGAAATCGTTTCCACAATGTGGGATTTAGGATTTCACCTGCCCGTGGGCCTTGTCTGCAGGCGGGAGGTGCAGGCCGAACTTGATACGAAGCTCCGAACTGTCACCGGTCTGTCTGTTTTCCGGATATTCGAACCGCACGAAAAAAGCGATGCAAAGCAGATTCTTGAAAAGATCACCGAATCTGTCGGCCCTGCGCCAGGTCCCAGGGAAGTTGCAGGAGAAGTCATATCTTCAGGTGTGTCAGAAGGGGATCGACAAGAGGGTGCGGTTCCTTCGGAGGCTCCCGGCGACAAGACGCCGGATGTCGGGCAGGTTGGGGAAAGCACGAAACCAGACGGCGAGTATTACGACATCGAACAGGAGTTCAGCGAGGAATTGGGCGATATTGACCTGCCCCTGGATGGTTGGGAAAAAACGCAGATGCCACCTAAGGAAGTTCCACTGGATCCCCATATGGCCAGGCTCAGTTCATACGTTAGCGAGTTGAACAGCCAGGATATCGGCGGGGAGATAACACTACTGGCGCTGCGCTTTGCCTCGGTTTTCACCAACAGGGCCATACTGTTTCTCACTAGAAAGAACGACATTAAGGGACTGGGGCAGTTCGGGGTTGACCTGGGTCAGGATCTGGATGCCGATAACGTTGTACGTTCACTGAACCTTCCACTGGAGGAAAACTCCATATTCCACCTGGTAACGCAGCAACAACAAAGCTACAAAGGCCCACCCACAGGTTCCGGTCCAGAGACCGCCCTTTTTGAAGCACTCGGGGGCGGTGTACCAGGCGAGATTTTTATCGGACCCATAGTGAGCATGGGAAAGGTGGCTGTCCTGCTGTACGGAGATGATTTTCCTCAATGCGATGGGTTGGAACCCACCCACACTCTTGATATTTTCCTGAGCCATGTGGGCCTTGCCCTGGACAGGGCGTTCCTGGAGATGAAGCTCAAATCCCAGAGATCCTGATAGGAGGGATGAGAGAATGGCTAAAAAGATCCTTGTGGTTGAAGATTCCCCGATGACGCGATCCCTGATCATTTCCTCCCTTGAGGAGGTGGGGGACTTTACGATTATCGAGGCGGCCAATGGGTTTCAGGCGCTGAGGAAATTGCCTGAAGTGTCCCCTGATCTAGTTATTACGGATATCAATATGCCAGATATCAACGGTCTCGAGGTGGTCAGGTTCGTCAAACAGAGCGAAAACTTCAAGCATATACCTGTGATCATTGTCACCACGGAGGGCAGGGATGTGGATAAGGAGCGCGGTTTGCGTCTGGGAGCCGATAGATATCTCGTTAAACCGTTCGAACCCGGCCAGCTTCAGCAATTTGTTCAGGAACTCCTGGGATAACAGGGGAGGTTAAATGGATCAGTCTCTGAGGGATTTCGTCGCCGAGGCGGAGGACATTCTGGACAACCTGGATGATTCCATCAGCCAACTTATGGAAATCGATCCGGATGATCATCGCAAACCGGATATCATTAACGCTGTTTTCAGGAGCGCCCATTCTATCAAGGGCCTTTCAGGCATGTTCAATCTGGAGGGACTCGCATCTCTTCGCACAAGATGGAAAATCTCCTGGACTCGGTAAGACTGGACAAAATCTCTCTGTCGGATCAGGTGGTAGAGCTCCTGGGACAGGGTGTTCAGAACCTGGTGCGAATGGTAAGGGCCGTAGGGGAGGGTCGTGAGCAGTTCGCCAAACTCCCTTATTGTGGAACCGAGTTCCTCGAGCTGGACATCGAAACTTTCCAGAGGGAAGCTGCAGCTTACACGGTAAAAGGGTACACCTCTCTTGATGTTGTCCCTGAAGCGATGCTCCTCATATTCGGATAGCATATCAGTGATACCGGCAGGGATGCTGATGAAAGCGGAAAGGTCTTCATTGGGCATTTGCTCTTCGCCCCGCCCCAGCAGTTCGAGTTCCTTGAAATAATCTCCCAGGTCTACAGATACGTCCTCGCGACCCTCCCCTGAGACGGACCGGGGCGGGGGCGGGAATATCGGTTTCACCCTTTATTTCACATCCCGGCAAGCGGAAAGTGATGTCCTGGCAACTGTGGGGACCGACGGGAGAGCATTAGAGCCCGTCCCTTATCAGAAGGGGGCGCCGTCCGGAACGCAACAACATCTGGATAAAGGTGAGACCCAGATCCGGGTGGACGAAGACACGTTTGAGGACGAGATCAGGGGTGTCAGCCAGACTGTAAGGGTGGATATCGGAAAACTTGATTTTCTTATGAACCTCGTCGGAGAGTTGGTCATCCTCAAATCCGGTTTCGTGAACATCACCCAGCGTCTCAGGGACCTGAAGGACGGTGTCCCCACGGACCTCGTAATGGACTTTGAGAAGAGTACATCCAACATGGAGAAGAAGCTTGTGGAGCTCCGTGATGGCGTTATGGATATCAGGATGGTTCCCATGGGACAGCTATATAATCGCCTCCAGAGGGTATCCAAAAAAATAGCGAAGGATCTGGGGAAAAAGGTGAATCTACAGTTTGTCGGTCACGAGACCGAGCTGGACAAAATGATCATGGAAGAGATGATCTCCCCGTTGCTTCACATAGTGCGTAACTCCCTTGACCACGGGATTGAGGAATCCGGGGTTCGACGGTCCAAGGGTAAGCCCGATACCGGGAACATAAAGGTTTCCGCGTATCAGCAGGGGAATCATGTGATTCTCGAGGTGGAGGATGACGGCAAGGGCATCGATCTTGCTGAGATAAGAAAGGAAGCTGTCAGGAAGGGGGAGGTCAAAAAAGGTGAGGCCTTTTCCGATGACGATGTACTCAATCTTCTTTTCAAACCCGGATTTTCCACCAAGGGGGATGTGACAGAGATCTCGGGGCGTGGAGTCGGAATGGATGTGGTCCGAAGGGAGCTGGAAAAGGTTGGCGGAGCGGTCGAGATCCGCACGACCATTGATAAGGGTACGCGTGTTATCCTGACGCTTCCTATCACCCTTGCTATCCTTCAGGCGCTTCTCATCAGGAACGGGAGCAGGATCTTCGCTGTCCCTATGGGATCCATTCAGGAGACTATTGAGCTTTCCGGGGAAGAGATCAAAACGATGCAGGGTCAAGAGGTAATAACGCTTCGTGACCGGACACTTCCTCTGATTCGACTGGAGAAGCTATTTGGCCTCCCCGTAGCAGCTGAGGAGGAATCCATCTACGTTGTTATCGTCGCCATGGCCAACAGGAGCATGGGACTGGTGACCGGGGAATTGCTCGGTAAGCAGGATGTCGTTATTAAACCCCTGGGTGAGGCGTTTTCCAACTGCGTAGGTCTTGCAGGCGCAGCAGAGTTGGGTGATCAATCGACGATCCTTGTTCTCGATGTGGCCGGCCTGATGACGGAAGCCATCAGACTTGGCGCCATGGGCAAGAGGGTTCACTAATGTACCTTGAACACTACGGTTTCAGTGTGAAGCCGTTCGACAAAACGCCCAATCCGGCATTTTTCTACCAAAGTCCTATCCATGAAGAAGCTCTGGCTCGTCTTCAGTATGGGGCGGAAGAGAAGGAACTCACCCTGTTGACCGGAGAGATCGGGACAGGCAAGACACTGCTTAGCAGGGCACTTATAGGTATCCTTCCGGAAAATTATCTTCCGATCCTGATCATCAATCCACGACTGTCTCCAAACCAGTTCTTAAAGACGGTTGCCCGGCGCCTCGGCATAGAGTCACCCTCCTATTTCAGGATCGATCTGTTGGACCAGATCAACGAAGCACTATACCGCTATTACGAAGAGGACATCTGTCCTGTGATCATCATCGATGAAGCACAGTTGATTCCCTCCAGATCTACCTTTGACGAGATCAGACTGCTGACGAATTTCCAGCTCGACGACGCAAACCTTCTATCTCTTATCCTCATTGGGCAACCTGAACTGCGTAAAAGGCTTAAACATGGAAAGTTCGAGGCCATCAGGCAGCGGATCGGCATCCGTTATCACCTGGGGCCAATAGGGCGAGAGGATACGGGAAAGTATATCGTTCACAGGTTGTTGACAGCAGAGGGGGACAGGGAGGTGCTTAGCGAGGAGGCCGTCGATGTGATCTTCCGGTACTCAGGCGGTCTCCCGCGGGTCATCAACAATATTGCCGCCAATGCTCTTCTAATGGGGTTTTCCAAGGATCTTGCGCAGATCGGCCCTGACATTATTCTGGATGTCGTAGAGGATCTGGATTTAGAGCCGGTCTATTGATAGTGTCGCAAAAAGTCCATTCGCGGCTTTTTGCTCCTCGGAAAGCGAAAAGTGTGGTTTCCGCTTTCCTTGCAGATCAATGACGTAAAGTGCCGGTCATTGATCTGGGTGTTTGTTTGGTAGGATCGCAAAAAGTCCCGGCTGGACTTTTGGCTCATCGGAAAGCGAAAACGTGGTTTCCGCTTTCCTCGCAGATCAATGACGTAAAATGCTTGCCATTGATCTGGACGCTCGTTTGATAGGGTCGCAAAAAGTCCATTCGCGGCTTTTTGCAAATCCATCAACGTTTAATTTTACGGGGAGATCGTGATGGATCTTGTTGAGATCAGGAAAAAGGCCAAAAGCAGGAAACCCAGAAAGAAAAAAGTCAGGGACGAACCGGTAAAGACTGAAACGAAGACCTCCCTGGTAGAGGAACAACCACCTGTTCCTGTAGAGGAGACGGCATCTCCCGACGCCAGTGATTGTACGGATAAGATTGCAAACAGCCAGGAGGCAGTTCCGATGGAAAGCGAAAGGACAAACGCTGTCGTGGAGGCTGAGGAGGTTCCTGATACTCTCACGAGCCTTGACGACGTTCTCCTGAGCCAGCGTGAGGTGGTGAAGGATGAGGAAGAGGAACAGCTTCAACTTTTGACTTTCCTGCTGGGCGGGGAAGAGTATGCACTCAATATCATGGACATAAAGGAGATAATAAGACCCAAGCCCGCAACTGAGGTGCCAAGGACTCCCGACTTTATCCTGGGTATCTTTTCTCTGAGAGGTACGATCATCCCTGTATTTGATATGAGTCTCAGGCTTGGGTTGTCCCGGGGTGAAAGAGGACCGCAGAACAGGATCGTCGTCGTAAAATCCCAGGAGCACTTTTTCGGACTTCATGTGGATAGCGTGATACAGGTTCTGGACATCCCTTTAAGCAAGATCGATCCTCCGCCTGAGATCCTCGGTGGGGTGGAAGGAGAGTTTCTTCGCGGGATCGGGAAGATAGATGACAGGCTGATCATCCTCATTAACCTTGACAGAATACTGAAACTGGACGAAGGAGAGAGTTCCGGACACCTGGAACTGCCGTCTGGAGAAACAGATATATGAGTTCAGCCTCACACGCAGGAGCCTCCGGCATAATCATCAAGTGCGAAGGTTGCGAAAAAGCCTACAGGATCCACCTCGAAAAACTCCCATCAGGGATTAGTTCATTCCCCTGCCGCGCCTGCGGTACCCTTGTTCCCATTCCGCTGAACGCCCAGGTTGATGAAACCGCTGACGCGGAGGGGAGTATCCTTATAGCCGTTGAGGAGGAAGAGTTAGGAAAGCTTATACAGCGGATTTTGGGCAATAATGGCTACCTGGGTCATTTGGTGACTTCGGGGAAGGAAGCTATCCAGGCTCTAAATGGAGGAGGGGTGGACCTGCTTCTTTTAAGCGTTTACCTGCCCGACATGATGGGATATGAGCTGCTTGATCAGATATCTGATGAACGGACGGGACCCGGAATCCCCTCCATTTTGCTATCGGCAGTCCACCACGCTGCTCGTTACAAAAGGGCACCAACCTCACTTTACGGGGCTGATGACTATCTCGAGAGGCATCACCTTCCTGATCTGCTCATCCCCAAGATCCGGCGCCTCCTTTCCACGGGTGACGATCCCCCGCCGAAGGTCACCCCGTCTGAGGTACCCCCGCCTACGGACCAACAGGTACTTGTCAGGCGCGATCTGGAATCCATGGAAAGGGCGAACCGGATCCCTTCGGAACCACAGATGGGGGATGTCCAACGGATGTGCAGGGTGATCGTGGGGGATATAGCTCTATACAACGAGGACGTCATCGCTTCGACCGCACCTGGGGATCTGCTCGATGCAATAGCCTCCGATCTCAGTGAGGGGGAAGCGTTACTTATGAGCAGGTTTCCTGAGTTGGAGGATCAGGTTTCTCCTCTGCTAAGAGGGGAGATGCTGCGGTTGTTTGGTTCGAGGGGTATCCATATCTCCTAGAAGTCTATCCGGGGATTTGGTTGACTTCTAGGAGCTATTTTTATGAGAAATCAGGTTAATAAAACGCAATTCTTAATAGTTCAGGATCATCCGGTTAATGAGTACCTGATATAGGCCGTCGCCGGGGGAGTTCTCCGGTCAAAGCGCTCGGCTTCGCA
>PVMK01147970.1_pt1 | contig 12853 bp, 14 predicted proteins | sample 1853481 | NCBI WGS metagenome assembly PVMK01 (sample SAMN08533507, study PRJNA380276) | Marine sediment metagenome, whole genome shotgun sequencing project.
AATGGACCATTTCGTATAGACCGCTTGTCTGCTTTTCGAAAGCTGCAGGGCTAATGTTACCAAGATAGCCGTGGCGGCGCTTTCGATTATAGAACACCTCAATGTAATCGAACACATCGGCCTTAGCCTCGTCCCGTGTTCGGTATCTCACGCGGTTAACACGCTCTCGTTTTAGCAGACCAAAGAAACTCTCGACAACCGCGTTGTCGTAACAGTTTCCACGTCCACTCATGCTGCATTGAATCCCGTGCCTATCAAGCTCAGCACGGAAGTCGTCGCTTGTATATTGGGCACCTCGATCGGAATGATGGATGAGTGCTCCCTTGGGCTGACGAGAATCTATCGCCATCCTGAAGGCATCGATGACCAGGTGCCGGTTAATCCAACGACTCATCGACCAACCCACGATTCGGCGGGAGTAAAGGTCCATCACGATCGCCAGGAAAAGCCAACCCTGATTCGTGGCAAGATAGGTGATGTCCGATGCCCAACATTGATTCGGTGCGTCGGTTGCAAAGTCCTGTGCAAGCAGGTTTTCTGCAACAGGGTGGCTTGGATCTCGTTGTGTCGTGACCTTAAAACGCCGTTTAGGACAGCCTCTAAGGCCGGCTAAGCGCATCAATCGGGCAACCTTATGCCGACCATAATGGTAGCCTTCATCTTTGAGTTCTGCCCGGATCTTGGGGCTGCCATAGACCCCGTGGCTTTCCGCGTGAAGCCGTTGGATAACCTCGGTGAGTTCTCGATCCGTTTTCGCTCTGTTACTTTCAGGGCGGTTGCGCCAGGCGTAATAACCGCTTTTTGAGACTTTGAGTACCCGGCACATCATCCTGATCGGGTACTGATCGCGGCGTCGATCGATACATAAGTATCTCATTTCGACTCCTTGGCAAAGAACACCGCCGCTTCCTTTAAAAAATCACGCTCCTGCTTGGCTTTTGCCAGCTCGCGCTTTAATCGGGTAATCTCCTCGTCTCGGCTGCGGCCCTGACCTGGAAAGGCGTCATCGCCCAAAAGCCTGAACTCATCTCGCCAACGACGCAGTTGTCGTTCGCTGATATCGAGTTCCTTGCATATGAATCTATCCGTTACACTCTCTTCGCTAGCCCGTTTCAGGGCCTCACGCTTGAACTCCGGGCTGTACCGCTTATACGGTTTTCTCTTCGACATAAAACACCTCCAAGCACATTGTAGTGCCAATTTTAAGGTGTCCACCAAACCGGGGCAAAACTACATAACGGCCGTTCACCCCATGACAGGATAATAGGCGGCTAAAGGCTCACATCCCGGTCTTCAGCAGAAAGTTCTAGCTACTCGAACTATTATTATCATTATACAAAAACACACTTGCCCGTATACTTCTTAGACCAATAATAACCTTAATTTATCTCTGGTTACTTGACTTGAGTCAAACTCCCTTAGCAGGACCCTGCATTACTGTGTAGATAGAGAAGTAGGGAAATAGTAGGCGTGCGGTTTTACTATCGATATGTCGGTGGGTAGTATTAGGAAAAAGGAGTGTGTTATGCGTGCAACTTTAATGGGCTTGCTAGTGTTATTTGGCGCACTGTCCACGCAAGCTGAGATACTTATTCTGGACGATTTCGAGTCGTATAGTATCGGAGCCATCCCAACTGGAGATTGGGATTCTATTGTCCAAAATGACGCATCCATTCTTGTAACTGCTGACGAGTCCAATTCGCCAGAGCAATCCGTCGAAATAATTCGGCCGAATGATGTAGGTAGTGTTGTCTTGTATCAGGATCACGAGCCCCAGGCTGGACTGATCACGTACACAGCCTTCCTTCGGACGAAGAATGCCTCTCGAGAATTGATCACCATGTCGGCAAAGGGGAGTGGTAGTTGGGAACCGGGGCCGCATCTATCCATTGGCTATCGTCCCGGCTGGATGTCCTACTATGAAGGCAGCTTTTGGCATAACATAATCCCTATAGTTGACGGCAAATGGTACCAGGTCAGGATTGCTGTCAACGTCCTTGCACAAACTTACGATATTTACGTTGATGATATGGTAACGCCACGGGTGTCTGGCGCGGATTTCTGGAATAACTCTGTCACTTCACTCAATAGCATTCGGTTTGGGGCGTTCAAGCCTGAAGGTGTTGCCCCCAATGCAGGTGACGTTGCCTGGGTCGATGATGTTCTGGTTGAGGTGGATGAAACGACTCCGCCAGAGCCAAAGGAATCCCCAGACCTGGTGATCAATAAATCCGTGGACAATCCATCACCCTTTGGTGATGAACTTGTGGAATTCACCATCGAGGTGAGCAATCAGGGAGCGGGCGAAGCGATTGGGGTTTTTGTTCACGAGAAATTCCCCGAAGACATGGAAATCCCGGAAGGAATGGCTGCGTTTACCAGTGTGGGCGACTATGACACTGCGACCGGGCGCTGGACGGTGGGCGACATGGATGCCGGAGCAACCGAAGTGCTTACCATACCGGCGGTGATTAAGACCGAGCCGCAACCCGGTTGCGTTATCAATTCCGTTAGTGCCCATGCAGCGCGTGATACCAATGCCGACAATAACTCGTCTTCTGTTGCAGTGCGTCGACCAGACATTGAGCGATGTGTAGACCTGAGTGTGGAAATCGCCGAATGGGCTACATTCGGTTATCCGTGTGCAGGTGACGGATTCGTAAAGTATTCGATAAGAGTGGGCAACGCTGGCCCGGACGTTGCGCGAAATGTGGTTCTCGAGATTTCCGATTCCCTGTCCCAGATGCCAGGATTCAACGTCCTTCCCACTACCAACTGTGAGGGTCTACGCTGTACCTGGGCGAGCATAGGGGCCCAAGATTCTGAGTCAGTAGAGATTTCGACTGACAGGTTTGAAATGCATACTCCCACCAAGCATGAGATAAAACTTGTTGTGTTAAGTGATGACGAAGACTATGCACCTGAAAATAACAGCCTCACCGACCAACGCACGATACCGACTGTATCTCAAGACTGTGAGGAACCGAAAGTAAATTTTGGTGGAAATGTAGGCGGGGGTGGCTGCTTCATAGCAACTGCAGCATATGGCACGGTCATGGATGAGCGTTTGGACATCCTACGCAGCTTTCGTGACGAGATTTTGGCACCATCAGCTGCAGGCCATGCCGTGATCGAATGGTACTACAGGGTTTCTCCACCTTTTGCCGATTACATCACTCCCCGGCCGGTTTTGCGGGCTATGGTTCGAGTGCTACTGGTACCGATCCTGTTAGCGATAAGTTATCCGTTACAGTTTATTGCGGTGTTGGGTTTAGTAATTGCTGTTCTTCTGATCTTGCACCGCCGAACCTCAACGGCTTGAAATATTAGTGGTACGTGATCGTATGATCTGAACACACTTTGCCGTTACTCACTGGATCGCAGCGTAACAACCAAAGAACAGCTTGGGAGCTGTCGAGTCTCTGCAACGAGTCATTTTCTGCCCACCTACCCCAGTGTAGACCGAAGGACTATAAATAGGACTGAACGGCCGTTCCCACGACAATGCAGACATTTCAGCAACTGTAGACTTTGACCTACTGGATGGCTCTTGTGTGCCACTGGATCAGTAGTTGGAGTAATAATCCGCCACTTTCATCAGGTCTGCTGCAATGCTTTCAGATACCGTCTGTATACATGATGTCAACGCCTTATCAATGGTATCCTGCTCATCCTCTAACCAGTCTTCAGCATTTCGTTTGGGGCTGGAACAATCGTAATGCTGGGGGTAATCAATTTTTTTCAACCGCTGGTACAGCCGCTCGTTTCTGCCCCCCTGCTCGACCCGTAATGAAGCACTCATACGAAAGGAAATGTTGTTATTACGGTGTTGACGAACCGCAACCCGTTTGATGCCTACCGTGGCCAGTACCTCTGCATTCTCCTGGCTTGCCTGATCATTGTCAGGGATTAATATAACAACCTCCTCCACAAGTTCTTGACGGAAATCTCGCCGATCATCTATCTCCACAAGAACATCATTCAAACTTTTCGCTGTTTCTTCTGGTAAGCCTGCAAAGCCAGCGGTCGCTCCGATGCCTCCACCTATCACGGTGCCTGCACCCGCAGTAATGGGAAGACATAATAAAAACCATGGCCCACACAGCACTGCTACCGCCACTCCAGTCGAGCCTCCAGTCGCTGCACCTTGGCCAACGCCCCTTGCTAATTTTTCTTTGCCCGTATCGGCATCCAGGGAGGTGTGTTCTCTACCAGTCATATCTACAAATATTCTGTAGTTTGGCTCTATACGATCAAGGGGAAACTGCCCGCAAGCTGCAAGCTCGATAACTAGGAACAGACAAATGGTTGACACCTTCAGGCCCATCGCTAACCACCCCCTCGCTATTGCCTCATTTAAATTCTATTACCGGATCGCTTTCTTGAAATTGATACAGGTCATATAACCTTATATCAATTGTGGTTAAACTAATATTACGCCTTGTCGGATACGCAATATCTCGATTACTTAGGTTAATAATCATTGTGATTTGACTACTCATTTACGATTGAAGCGACGGGCGCAGTCAGCGGTATTTGCAGAATGACCATACGGTCAGCTGCTATGAAGTGGGCGTCAATATTGTTACGAATGGTGGGGTGATTCGATTTTCTAAGGTTATGTGGGCATAACTGATTTGTCTCTTCCTAGGACAAGAGACATGGTTGCCGCCAATATCACCCCTAGCGAAGGTCCGCTTTGGCCAGTAAAGCAGCCATCCATGATAGTCCCCAGTACACGATCCTCTCTGCCAGTCAGGGCTTGCTAGTGAGCAACCTGGCCAAGGCATGGGTACGGTAATACCCCTGGGCAAAGTGTTCCACAGATTGCCACTCTGGTGCCAAAGGCCAGCAGCTTGGCAGTGATTACACGGTGATCCGGGACGCGCCTATAAGAAACCCCCTCAAAATTCCCGGGCAGATATGTTGTGTGCTGTGGAAAAAGTATGGGCCTATACGGAGGTAGCAAGAAACTCCAGATATTCCCGACGAACCTGACATGGGCGTATTGATGCATCGGCGATATGTTCAGTGTCAACATAACCCCCCAAAACAAGTAAATAGTCCACATTTTAATAGTCAGTATTTCCGTAGCTCGCAAGATCGGCCCTGCGTACTATGCAGCTCAACCCCCCTACGGAGAAATGGGGAATTTTTTCTTAGACCACGCAAGGAGAACGAACATGTTCAAGAAAACTTTATTGGTAACAGGCATTGCCCTGGCAGTATCCGCAGTCGCACAAGCGAAAGAAGATGCCATCGTTACTGGCGATACGTTCGTCGATACCTACCGCTGGGAAATCGATGGCGCGGCTTCACGCACCAATATCGACCCAGGCCCGGACGATGGTGATGTGGACAATTATGGCATCGGTGGCACTTTCTACTTCAATGATGTTGATACCACTAAAGGACCCCGCTCTGAGGCAGCCTTCCTGGATCACGCTTCCAACGTCTCTGTGGGTTATATCTATACCGATGCCGACGATATTGTCGAAGATCTGGACGGCGACGAGTATGGTATCAGCGGCCGCTATGTTCTTGGCCTTGACAGCATCCCCTTGATATTCGAGGGAGAATGGACGCGGCAGACACCTGATTTCTCCGACATAGACAAGTACACTCTCGGATTCGGTGCTTATGTCACAGACGCAACTACCGTGGTGCTCTCATACTCTACCAGTGACGTAGATGAAACTAATGATATCGACCCAGGTGATATCGACCTTTGGGAAATAAGAGCGAAACATATATGGGTGCTCGATCAAGGCGGCATCGAGCTGGAAGGCTTTTATGGCATCCTGGATGTTGATTGTGACGATTGCGATGACCCAGATGCTTACGGCATTGAAGGCACCTGGTACGTCACCAACGACCTGGGTTTTGGAGTAGGCCTCGGCAAGGAAGACACCTTTGGGATTGATTCAGATATCTATAGTGCAAGCGTCGAATGGTTTGTCACTCCGCACATAGGCTTGTCTCTGGCATATGAATACAAAGAGACGGATGCAGTGCTGAATCAAAAAGACGACACTGAATTTAATACAGTGTTATTGGGCGCACGGTTCCGCTTCTAGTCGCACATTGCGTAACTATCAAGCAAGAAAGGAGGATGCCCCGGCATCCTCCTTTTTTATGGCTTCGATTAGTGCAGCCGTCAATAAGTTGGGGCATCGCTCGCACCGGTGGCTGCCCTTTCCGGCAAGGACATTCTGATCGATGAAGCAGGCCTTGATCACGATTATTTTGTGCCTCGCCAGCAGTCAATTGTTTGGTGGCACTTCACCGACGTCGGATGTTGCCACTACCTCCCTGGGCCTCAGCAGTACCGAGCAGGGTATCGCTAAGTTAACTGCCCGAAATTGATAGAATCGGTGGATGATACAAGCGCCACCTCATCCCACCAGATACTCCGGGGCAGCAGGGCAGGGGGCTGAGACCGAAATTATCCCGAGCTGGGGGTGGGGTAATACCGAGCTGGGTGGCAGTAAGTCGAAGAAATGGAAGGGGTTTTTGAAACCGAACTTCGAGCTGGGGCCGAACCCCTCAATACATGTTGTTCTGGACGTCATCTTCAATGGCTGCCCTGAGCATATTGGTCGTATCTTCATCCAATTGTAAATGCCCTGACATCAGTTCAGCGAGGCTGGGTACTTTGTCTTTTGGCAAATAGTCTGATTGCCACAGCTTCGAACGTCTGAATGCCTTGGAGCAATGGCCCAAGGCTTCTTCGAGGGTCACTACAATAACGAGGGCAGGTAGCTTTCCCCTTACCTCGAAACGCTGCAGGAGTTCAGGGTCAGTGCTAATGATGCCTTTTCCGTTTACACGAAGTGTTTCAAGCACACCCGGGATCATGAATAACAGAGCTATGTTTGGCTGCTTAATTATGTTGATGATACTGTCTAGTCGCTTGTTACCGGGGCGGTCCGGTATCACCAGAGTCCTATCATCAAGTATGTGTACGAAGCCTGGTGCATCCCCTCGCGGGCTCACATCTGTACTGCCGTCTGCCCCGTGGGTTGCCAAGCAAACAAATGGTGAGAGTTCGATGTATTTCTTCATCGGATTTGTCAGCGTCTCCGAACTCTTGACCAAAACCAGTTCATGCACGGGATCTCCCATGATAGCCCTGAGCTCTTTTTCTGAGGTGATCTGATGTTGGGTCATGATCTAGTTCCTTTCCTTTGTGGGCGCGCTCAGCCGAATTCATTATCAATCGGATGCGTATCTGCGGTTCCTGTTTGCAAAACTGCCCAGGCCGACACCGTTGATGCTATCGAAGTCATGTCGCTGGCCCGATGAGTTAACCTGTCATTAGTACTTCTTCCGCTTTGTTCATTGCCGTTTTCCAAAGCTTGTAGAAACTCATGGCCCATAAAATAGGTTGTGTCATTGCAAATAGAGCGAAAGCCAATTCTGTGGGTTCACTGAGCGTTCCGCGAAATGAGAGAAAGGCGATCACAGCATAAGGTGGCGAGTAAAATAAGACTCCGTATAGGCACGGTGCCCAGTCGCTAAATTGCAAATCGAACGGCATAGCCTCCCCGAGTAGCTTCAGGTTGTAGACGACGGCGTAGGTGGCGAGCAGCATATAAAGCGAAAAAGCAGCAAAGAAAAAGTAGTGTGGCTTGCCGATCGAGGAGTTCAAGATGAAGATGCCAATAGCAAGCCCAAACACGTTCACGCTGTCCAGTAACCGTGGTCGGCGGATCTGGGTAATGGCGACGAAGCTGTAGCCTGTCCAGGCCGATAGTGTCGTGCCGCACACATAGGCAGTGACCACCCAATTGAATAACTCGCTGGATTCTACTTCCCGAACCTGTGAAATCGCATCCTCAAGACCTACGGCCAGCAGCACGCTGATCAGCGTTATATAGATTGTCGGGAATAAACTCTCGATTTTTGCCGGGTCTACTTTCTTCATTAGAGATTACTGTGGTAGTTGGCTCAGGTACTGGTTCATGTCGAAATAATCACGCCAGGCTGTGATCTTTCCCCCTTCAAGCTCAAAAGTACCCATTACCCTCAGGGCAACTGTGCCATCGCCAATCTTGAAAGTGTCGGTGCGCTCATTCATCACCACACCGTTAGTGTTCTCTGCTTGATTGTGAACGGCAAACTCGATGGACTCAGGTCCTGAGGCAAAGCTCTCGATAATGGCGCGAATCTGAACTTTCCCTACGCTAGGCGGGTCCATAGGGATATTGTGATACACGGCATCGTCGGTAAAGTATTCCATCAGCTTGTCGATGTCGCGCTCTGCCCAGGTGGCGCAAAACTCGGTGACAATGTCATAGTTGTTCATAGCAATTCCTTATTCTTATTGGTTCAGGCTTATTAGTTTTGCAAGTATTATAGACTCCCTTGCCTTGCTCGACCACTCGCCCGGCTTCTCAACAACCCCGCCCCAGATATTGCCAGCTTCGGGCATAGTGGGGTAGCAGACGCTGTGCATTACGTCACCCGGGGTTTCATCAGTCATTCCCATAGCTGAATACTGGTGAGCACATTGGCCAGGCCATGGGTAGGGTAATACCCCCGGGGCAAAGTACTCCACAGGTTGCCGCTCTGGTGCGAGTAGCTGATAGCTGGGGCCGCCGGTGGGAGTTGCCCTGATCTGGCACTATAAGAGGCCACTCTGGAACTCGCGGGCGGCTATGTTGCGGATTGTGGAAAAAAGCATGGCCCCATAGGGGGGGAGAAACTCCAGTTACACCCGTCGAACCTGACGTACTCGACGCCGATGTTGATCTGCAAAGCGCTTGGGGTAGAGGCTTGGCGACGGGTTCGTCGAGTGCGTCGGGTTGTTTGCGCTGTTTCCTTTTGTTCACATCCCGCTTACTACAGAACATCCTGTCTGCTGCCGTGGCACGTAGTCGCTTCACCGATTGTCGGAGCATGGTTACCTGCTGCCTGAGCGCCAGGTTCTCAAGGACTAATTGACGCTGAGATTTGAATAATGAGCTGAGAAATGTGATTAGAAGAGTAAGGATTGACATGTTTGCCATCCCTTACCGGGGCCCGAAAATGGTCAAGAAAATCAACACGACCTAGTATTCAGAAGGAACAGGCCGGAGTGTGTCAAGAGCGGCCGCGGGTTTAGAACCTTCAACCGTTATGCAGGTTTCCCTGCGCTACCTTTTTACGGAGTAGGTGCAGAGTCTTCCTTGACCTTAATCAATGAGGGGTAGCCAGGTTAGTGTTAGCATACATTGTAAGGCGGCAGAGTGTTGGTAATGTGTAGTCCAAAGTGGGTTATATGTGTGGTTTCTGTGCTGCTGAGCCAATCAATGGTTTTGTTATGCGCAAAAACGTCCCGCCGGTAAAAATCTTCTAAAGGTTCCCAGGCTGACTGGATAATATCGAAAACATGTTATTCAGCTGCAATTGTTAAGATTGTAGGAGGTAGCATTTTGTATCGCCGAGCATGGCATCACACAGGAGGATATCCCTATGGGTAGTAAACTAAAATTACTGGCAATTCTGCTGCCAATGGGGTTAGTTGGATGTGGTGGTGGCGGATCTTCTGGAGGCGGTGTGGCAATCGCGGACAATGTAACATCACAATCTTCAGGGACGGTCACAATTAGTATCACGGACGGTCCGATGGAGGAGGCAGAAGAATTGCAGCTCCACATCACCCATATTAATTTTGGAGATCAAGACGGTAACGTTATAAAAGAGGAGCTGTCATTGGGGCCACATGCGGTCGATATGATTGCTTTGCAAAACGGCATATCTCAGGTGCTCATTGACGGGGCTCGCCTGGCCCCTGGACGTTACCAGTGGATACAGTTGGGGGTCGACGTAGACCGGTCCCATATCCAACTCCAGGCGGGTGGACAACATGGCTTGGTGCTGGGTGATCCAGACGCCTTGAGAGTTCGTGAGCCATTTACGATCAACGAAGGTGAGCACAATGAGTTTGTACTAGATTTCGATATTCGACGCATTGTTCAGCGCCATGATAGAGGGGGGATGATGGCGGCCACATACGAACTTCACCCCGGGTTGAGGTTTATACGAGTAGAGGAGGCGGGTAGCCTGGAGGGGACGGTCGATATGTCTTTAATAGACATATATCACCCAGACTGTGACCCGGCGACGGGTGGAAACTGGGCGTACCTGTTCCCCGGCGATGCTCAACAACCAGATGACATATCGGAAGCTAATACCGATCAACGTGAGGGGCCGATGGCTACTGACCAGGTCACCATTGATCCCGCAACCGGTGAATACAACTACCATTTTTCATATATTCCTTCCGGAAACTACCGCATCGCGTTTTCGTGCTCTAGCGAATGGGATGAGTCGGGTGATGACGACTATCCAAATGATCCGCAAGGACGGTTTGGCTTTCAATCGTTTAGCAGTCCAGTCGAAGTCATGGCAGGGAGGGTTACAGTATTCGATATCCACCCATAGTGATTCATATTCTTTTTTTTTGCGCAGCTTATATACTTAATTGGTATGTCGTCAATTGAGAGCCGGCTTCTCGATGTGTAATTTTAGATGGACTCATTATGCGTTTTATGCGTTGTATAAAGTAAAAGCACCAATTGAGATAAAGCCAATACCCGCCGCGTAGTGTAAGTATTTTTCATTTATGTATTCTGACAGCAAGCTACCTGCTAGGACGCCAATAGCTGAGGCTACAATTAGTGCTGCTGATGCTGCCAGGAAAACGGTTAATTTACTCACATCTTTGTCGGCTGCAAATAACATTGTCGCTAGTTGAGTTTTATCTCCAAGCTCCGCTATAAAAACAGAAACAAATATCATTAGAAAAATTTTCCAGTCCATACCCAGTATTTCCGCAGATTTATAAATAACCGCTGTGATTCGTTGTCCGTCAGTTACTTTAGCATAGATCAACTGCCCCAAATGTTGGCGCGAGCTGTCCCTGGCGATGTGTAATTCAAGCCGCAACTGGCAATTCATATAGCCCCCGGTAATGCCGTTGCCATCGATACTGATTGATACCAGCGAACTGTCTTCTGGATGTGTCTGCAGGTGTACTGCCACCCCGCGCCTATAAGAAGCCTCCTCGAATAATCTGGGCAGATTATCTAATGGACCTGGCCTGCAAGGGGGACTACCGGAGGCAGAAATAAACTGCAGTTACACCCGACGAACCAGGCGTACTTGACGCCAACTATGCACTACAATGTGTTGAGATTGGATCCTGGCGATGGGTTCGTCGAGTTGAGTGCTGCTGGGTCTCGCGCGCTAGGGAAATTCTTCGTACAGCCATACATAAATATCGTGGGCCATCGAAAGGGGGCCAGGGGCGTCATCACAGCAGTTGTGACAGGGATGATTGTCTGCTTTTGGCGATAGCGGACGTTTGATTGCTCCAGGTCAGGGTCTGCTATAGGTCCGTACCCACCACAAAGCGGCCCCTTATGGGGAGCCAGTTTCTGCATTCCAGGGGGCTGTAATGTGCCAAAAGCGGATGGAACGCCACAAGGTAAGTTGATTGTCACGCTACAGCTGGCAGGTCCCGAAAAGCAGTAAAGCCCACTGACGAATTGTTGTGATTTACTGCATCCAGCTAAACAGAGCCGAAGGAACCGCCGGGATGATATAAAAACGGACGCTCCAGTCACTGGCCACTACATCATCGGGTGATATCGCAGTTTTGAAATACTCCAGCCCTATACGCACCGGCACCTTGCCAAACTGGAATGTGCGGTTGACGCCAATACCCACCGGTACGGTATAGCGGTTATCACTGTTCTGGTCCCAGTTGATCAGAATGTTGGGGCCGGCACCGATGGAGGTGACTTCATCTAGGCTCCAGTAATATAGGTACTGGATATTGCTCATATTGACATCGTTGCGATCGCCATCACCGGCGAAATCCCAGTAGTGCTGTACCAGGGCGCCACCCTTAAACTTTTCTCCCATGTAGACCGCCAGGGCAGAGGGGCCGGCACTGTATTTCCCGGCACCCAGAACATCCTCGGAGGCGGTGTCCAGACCCACATCGAAGCCCAGGCCCCACAGAAACTTGGCACCGTTGCTCAGCACTGTGGGTTCATTGGGAGCAAATAGGCCAACGTAGTAGGTGTCTCCGAAACCGGTGGTGCGGCCGTCGAACAGTTCTACGGGTAGTGGCGTATTTTGTGGTGGTATGGGGTTGTCGCCGGGACCGGTGCCGTAGTCGAAGTCCTCCGGGAATTCTGTGGGCGGAACAAAGTCGTCGATGTCGTCTTGTTCCAAGGGAACACTGGGTACATTCAGCACGACACGGTTGATCAGGTTCCAGTTCTCGTTGAGTTTTTTGGGAAACTGAAACAGCATCATATAGTTGAACTGGTCTTCTTCGTGGCCGGATTCGGGTTCTTGCATGCGATAGGCGTCCACCTGGTTGAACATCATGGCCACGTTGCCAATGGGATTGTCCATAAGAGCCGACATCTGCGCCAGAGTCGGTTCGCACCCGGCCTTCGGACGTCACCGAGGTCTGCATCAGTATCCGCCCGGAAAGCGGCACAGGCCTCATAGTTATCATCCTCTTTTTCTACTTCCACCGCGGCTGCAGGCTTCTCGGGCCCCATCGATTCCTGAGCGCAGATAGGGGTAGCAATCAGCAGCAGTGTGGCGCCGATCGACAAAATTTGATTCTTCCGTAACGTCCAGTGCATTGCTCTTCCTGTTAAATAGAAAATTCTTGTCCTTTGACTGAGTGTAGACCAGATAATAGAAAGTAGGTGTTAGCTGCCCATCGAAGTAGCAGACTCCTTATGACCGCCTAGGACATTTCTGACGTAATCAGACGCCGGCTTCATTATCTAGAAAGGTCTGCTTTGGTACGTAAAGCGGACATCCAGGGTAATCTCCAGTA
>PVMK01171138.1_pt1 | contig 12853 bp, 11 predicted proteins | sample 1853481 | NCBI WGS metagenome assembly PVMK01 (sample SAMN08533507, study PRJNA380276) | Marine sediment metagenome, whole genome shotgun sequencing project.
GAAGCAGATGGTGAAGCCGACGTAGGCCCAGAAAGAGAGGCCCAGGACGACGGTCGCCATGGCGGCGATTTTCACCAGCGAGACGATGACGCCGATGATAAACACTTCAACCATGGCCCAGTTCTGGGCGAGGAAAATCCACTTCGCCACAGTCACCAGCCAGGGGCGGTAGCGCCCCCCCTGCAGGGGGATACACAGTAGTAACAGCATGACCAGGATAGCCGCGGGAATGATAATAATGAAAGCGGCCACCAATATCGCCACCCCCGGCATGTCGTATTCCCAGATGGCAGCCGGCGTCTGCCACAAGGTAATGACGCTTTCGAGTCCGCTGGCGGCGAAGGAGAGAAAGGAGAAGCTGTTGGCAAATATCAGCAGAATCAGGCCGGAGATCGTATAAGCCAGCACCCGGCTATAGGCATCGTCGCGTACCCGGGTGAGAAAACTACCACAGCGCGGGCAGGAGGCACTCTCGCCGTCCTTCAGCGCCTCTACATTCACCAACAGGTCGCAGCCAAGGCAGGCTATCTCACCACTCATATCTAATGTGGTAACCCTTCCGTCGCATGGCTGTCAGGATTGATGCCCTGCTCCAGTTCACCAATGGTTTGCTGTAGCTGTGCGGGGGATTCATGGCGAACTCGCGCCGCTTCGGCGGCGAGTTCATCCGTGGATTCACTGTCTATGCTGGGGCCTCTGACCTCCTCATCGTAGGTTTGTCCATTAATGTCACGGCAGGGGGCAAGCCCATCTCCTACGCCGCAGGCTTCATAGAAGCCATTTTCTTCTGTGACACGTTCCTCTACCAATCCGGACTGAGACCACGCCTGGGAAAGGGGCAGGCAGGCCAGCAGGGCGGCTATACAGCCCAGTTGGATTGGTTTCATGGTGAGTCTTCCCTGGTTCATTATCGGTGTCTTCAATATCTTCCAGTATATTGTGCATCCACCGCGTATGCCAGAGTGGTTTGATCTGCCGGCCAGGGGAATATAGGGACGTGCCCGACAACAGTATGCTGTTATCGGGAAGTTGCGTGACGATCCGGGGTCCGCCCGCCGGGACGATCTCCTCGATGCGGGCGGTTAGTTTGTGTTGGGAGTTTATCAGCGGATAAACTCGGTGAATTGGGCCAGCGAGCAGGCGTGCTTGAACACGATATTAAGGATCAATGCTGGTGCGACCAGGTCCTATCAGGGGGCAAAGAAAATAGGCATCTTCATCGTCCATTTCTTCATTGCCGTTCGCATCAACCCACCAGCGACCGCCCACATAGCCATGATCTCCGGGGCCAAACTCAGTCTGTAATCCGGATGGACCCATGCCCGGCTCCAGCAATTGGAACCTGCCTTTTTGTGGTAGATCCGCCAATACAATAGAGTCATGGAAGAGGCCGGTTGAAGTAACATACACGACGGGGCCAGTGCTCCGCCCTGTTTCTCTGTATTGCTTGGCAATAGCCCCGGCCGACAGGGTTGAAACTGCGCCGATAAGCGCCATGGTGCCGATTAATTTGATGTTGTTCATGATTTCGCATACTCCTTTTAGTTGTGCGAGGGAGTATTTTATTAATTTGATATCACGGCAGTGTCGCGCAATTATCACTTTTTGATAACAAATGCCAGGAAGTGTTATGGGGGTAGTGGACGCTTATGTGGAGGCTATGGGCAGGCTGAAGAAGAAGCAGGAGCCCTTACCAAGTGTGCTCTTCACCCCAATGTTGCCACCGTGCAGTTGCAGTATCCGGTGAGCGATGGCCAGTCCCAGGCCGCTGCTTTTCGCCCGGTCGGAGCGGGATTTGTCCACACAATAGAACCGCTGAAACAAATTTGGCAGCTCATCTTCCGCGATGCCAATCCCGGTATCGACAACCTTCACTTCCAGATTGCCCGCATCGGGGGTTACGCAAATAGTGAGCGTGCCACCGGGGTTAGAGAACTTGATGGCATTTTCAATCAGGTTTTCGAGTACCCGTTCTATCATCGCAATATCGCCCTGGACAAAGGGCGCGTCTTCGGGGATCTCACAGCTTACCTGCAGTTCTTTCTGGGACGTTTTCAATTCAAATTTTTGCATGACATCGTGAGCGAGTTCCGCCAGAGGAAAGTGCTCGATGTGGGCTTTGGAGTCGGGGCTCTCCAGCATGGCCAACTCAAACAGATCAGTGATCAGCGCACTCAGGCGCTCGCTGTGCTTGATGGTGAGCTCGATATACTTGTCCTGCTCATCGGTGGTGAGTTGATCCTGTTTGATCTGCAGGGTTTCCAGATACCCGCGCATGGAGGTGAGGGGTGTACGCAAGTCGTGGGAAATATTCGCGATTAATTCCCGGCGGGTAATATCCGCCTGGCGAAGTTGTTGAAACTGCTTGACGATGACCTGGGACATTTGTTCGATGGTTGTGCCCATGGTATCGATTTCATCGCCGCCGGCCTGCTTGCGCCAACCCCGCAGTGAAATCGCCGCCTTGAATTCCGAGTTCTTGAATTCCTCGACGCCGGAGCTCATCTGCCGGACCCGTCTTGTCAGCCAGTTGAAGGAAAGAAATCCCGCCAATAAACTCAACCCGGATGCGGCAATCCCAATCCAGAACAACAGGCGCAGGATGTAACTGTCCTGAATCATCTCTACCGCTGTGTCGTAGTTTTCCCCGGCCAACACAATGTACAAGTATCCGGCCAGGTGTTGGTTTTCATAGACTGGTGCCGCTGAAAATACCTTGCTGCGATCGGGGTTCCTCGGATCATTGCCCTTGATGGGCAGCTCTCTGGCTCCCTCAAGAAGCTCGCGAACGGGACCCAGGGCGACCTTATCCAGTTTGACTTTGCCCGGAGGCGCATTAAACGACAGGATGGCCCCCTGCGTGTTCACCAGATACAACTCGATACTCGGGTTCACAACCATCAGGGTGTGAAAAAGATCTTCCAGCGCAGGTTGGTTGGCGGTTCCGTCTGACAGCAGGGGAATGTCTTTCGCAATATGTTCGGCCAGTGTTCGGTTGAGCTTCTGCTGAATTTCCTGCTGATACAGCCGGGTAGACTGCACCGCCACAACAATATAGAAGATGCTTATAAAGCCGATAAGGGCAAACAGCGCCACCGCGATCTTACCGTTCAGGGTCTGGATTCTCATGGTCGCTGCTCGATGTCATCATTGAATTTGTAGCCGACACCCCAGACAGTGAGCAGATATTCGGGTTTTGTCGGGTCGGGTTCTATCTTGTTGCGGAGCCGGTTGATATGGGAGTTTACCGTGTGTTCATAGCCATCGTGCTGATAGCCCCAGACCAGATCCAGCAGTTGCTTGCGGCTATAGACTTTTCCCGGGTGGGCGACAAATTGCGCCAACAGATCAAACTCCTTGGCCGTTAACTCGACCCGTGTCCCCCGGATGCGCACCTCCCGCTTTTCAATGTCGATTTCCAGTCCACCGCAAACAATGCGCTCACCTTCAGACTGCTGTTTAGCTGACGACAACTCGACCCGTCGAAAGATAGCCTTCACCCGGGCCAGCAACTCGTGAATACTAAAGGGTTTGATCAGGTAGTCGTCGGCGCCGGTCTCCAGTCCTACCACCCGGTCGACTTCCGATGACTTCGCAGTGAGCATCAGGATGGGGACATAGGTTGAACTCGCGCGTAATTTGCTACAGATTTCCAGTCCGTTCATGCCCGGTAACATCAGGTCCAGGATGATGAGCTGAAACTCTCCGGACATCGCCCGTTTAAACCCCACATCACCATCCATGGCGACTTCCACCCCGTGACCATAGTCTCTCAGATGCAGTGAAACCAGTTCGCTGATATCGGGGTCATCTTCAATGACTAGTATATTTCGGGGCATAGGTTTGTGAGCGTTTAAGCTGAACTGCCAGAATAGATGACAATCTTCACAAAATCATCACGAAATGGCGGCCAAGCTATGACCTTTATGTACGTGAGAGCACAGGGGAGGGAAGTAGCGGAACCTTTCCAGTGGGGGAAGGTTCCGCCCGGGCGCGAATGACTAGCCCTGGAACGCCCTGCGTGGAGCAGAGACGCCGGTCGCATCAACACCTTTGAGGTAAGCCATCATCGTATCGGCGTCTGACACTTCAAACGGATCGCTTTGGGCGTTGTCGCCGAAACCCTCTTCGATGAACATTTTCTCGATGGCGCCGTCGTCCACGATCATGGAGTAACGCCAGGAGCGCATGCCAAAACCGACGTTCGATTTGTCTACCAGCATACCCATCTTGCGGGTAAATTCGCCATTACCGTCGGGTAACAGGAATATATTCTGGTTGTCCTGCTCCTTGCCCCACTTGAACATAACAAAGGCGTCGTTTACCGAGATGCACACGATCTCGTCCACGCCCAGAGCCTTGAATTCGTCATACAGCTCGTCGTAGCGAGGCAGGTGGTTGGAGGAGCAGGTAGGGGTGAACGCTCCGGGCAGGGAGAAGACAACAACCTTCTTGCCGCCAAAAATGTCCGCGGTGGTTTTCTCTTCCCAGCGGAAAGGGTTTTCGCCCTCCACAGACTCATCCCGCACACGGGTTTTGAATACGGCGTCGGGTACACGATTAACTATGGTCATAACACACTCCTTGGTTTGTGATCAGAAAGTGGCGCCATTGTAGGGGGCGGCGCTCAATAGGTAAAATATAATTATTCAATCCCATCGATAGTATTTATAAATAGATCGGCCTGAATGGCACTGCTTCCTCCTACCAGGCAATACCGTAATCATCACCGTAGTCGCTGGCGCCGCCCTGCATGACGCCGTGCTCGCGATCAAACCAGATAGCGGTTATGGGGCTGTAAGTGCGGTCTACGGTCTCTACCTCGTAGCCCATCCGTGTCAACTCCGCGCGGGAGTATGGCGGTACGTTTGCTGTCACATCGATACGCCCGGGCTCAGCACCGTGGGCGCCGAAGGAGCTCTGCATCTGGTAGCTGGTGAAGTTGTGCGCTTCAACCGCCTGCTGCACATCCATGCCGAACTCGACCACGTTCAGGAAGAACTGCAGCAGATTCTGGTCCTGGGTGTCGCCTCCCTGAACTGAAAACGCCATGACGGGCACGCCGTCTTTCAGGGCGAGGCTGGGGGTGAGGGTCGCGCGGGGGCGCTGCCCCGGACGCACCACGTTAAACGGATTCAGGCGTTCGTCTAGAACGAAGCTTTGCATGCGCTGGCTGAGCCCCACACCGGTACTGCCGGCGATAAAGGCGGGTATCCAGCCGCCACTGGGGGTGATTGATACGACCCAACCCTCGGCGTCCGCGGCCTGGATAGACGTGGTGCCGGCGAGGAATCCCTCGTCGTGATCGCTTGTGTTGGCCTGCTGGAAGCCCTCGGTGCCCTCCGCCTCGGCCGCCGGTGGAATCGGTGTCCACTGCCGGCGCAGCTTCTCGAAAGGGTTTTTGTCGCCCTGGAAAGGGTAGGGATCGCCGGGCTTGATGTCGGTGCTATTGTGATCCGCATTGATCAGCGCCCTGCGTTTGGCGGCGTATTCCTTGGACAGCAAGCCGCGCACAGGCTCCGCCGGAGGCAGGTAGGGGTCGCCATAGTAGAAATCCCGGTCGGCGAAGGCCAGGTTCATCGCCTGGTAAACCCAGTGGATATAGCGGGCGCTGTTGTAGCCCATAGCCTTGAGGTCGACACCCTCGAGAATATTCAGGGCTTGCAGCATCACCGGCCCCTGCACCCAGGTGGTTAGCTTGTAGACGTCAATGCCCTTGTAATTGGTGCTGACCGGCTCTTCGATATGTACCTGCCACGCGTCCAGCCCCGCCATGGTGAACAGGCCGCCATGCTCACGATTACTGCGCACGATCTCCTGTGCGATGTCACCTCGGTAGAAGCGATCATAGGCGGCGTAGATGGCCGCCTTGCGGTCTTGGCCCGCGGCCAGCGCCGTCGCTTCCGCGTCCACCAGTTTCTGCAGTGTCGCCAACAGATCGTTCTGGCGGAAGATTTCCCCCGGTTTCGGTGCTGCGCGCTTTGTGGGGTCATCCTCCATCAGGTGGGGCAGGAATACCCGGCGTGAATCCGGCCACCGCATCAGGATGTCCCTGCGCTTCTCAATATAATTCGCCTGGGAGGCCTCGATGGGGTAGCCTCGGGCCATTTGCATCGCCGGCGCCAGTACCTCGGCCAGGCTGAGGCGGCCATACTCTGCCAGCATAACCATCAGTCCACCGGGTGTGCCTGGGGTAACGGCCGCCAGCGGCCCGTATTCCGGTGGGTAGACCATGCCCTTTTCATGGAAGAACTCCGCCGTGGCACCCGTGGGCGCGACCCCCAACGCGTTGATGCCCTTTACTTCACCGGTATTGGGGTTGTAGATCAGTGCCTGCGTCTCGCCGCCCCAACTGAGTACATCCCACATGGTAGCCGCGGCGCCTAACATGGCGCAGGCCGCATCCACGGCGTTGCCGCCCCTTGCGAAGGTCAGGGCGCCTGCTGTTGCCGCCAGCGGTTTACCTGTTATCGCGACCCAGTGCTTGCCGTACAGGATAGGCTTGGCGGTTTTTTGTGCGTGTGCATAGTTGCCGGATAACAGTAGTACCAGCAGAGTGCTAAGTAGTTTCACGGTGATGCTGCGAGCCCCGGGCGGGTAGTGGCGTGCGGGCATAGTGGCGTTCCATTTTCAGTTTCATCATTTAACAAAATACGAGGGCGCTTTGCGTTTTCTTCGCCATCGAAGCCGCCAAACGATGTAAGGCTACATCAACAGTAGAGTTAGTATGGAGACAGTGGCAAATCCAATAAACAGCATAATGGCATAGCCCAGGTAAATGAAGATTGATTTACCGATAGCACCCCCTGTACCGGAAGAGTAGGCCCGGCGCAGAGCCAGTGGCAGATAGATCAAAAACAGCAGAAATATGATGCCGCCGGCGGGCACTCCAAACAACTCTATGATCGTGGCAATCAGGTAGAGAAGGTAGAAAAAGCTATGATAATGCAGGGCGAAGACCAGATGCTGCAAATAGTGGAACGGTGAAAATAGATAGCAAAGTCGCAGTAGCAAGGCAAACAGTGGCAGCATAAAAAACATTGTCTGTGGCAGGCGCTCAATGATTTTGTCCAGGAAATCTCCAGGTTTCTGCTCTATGGTGTGCGCATTGTCTTCCAGGCGCTGGTCCAGGTCTTGCAACCACTGTGGAGTATTTTCATCGGACAGCTCGATATTAATACCAAACTCCGTCTCGCTGGAGTTCACTGCATTGGGGTCACCGATTACGATGGGGGCCAAAACAACGTCGCCGGAGCTGTTTTCATGGATTATGCTAGCACTGCGATCCGCGCCGGAAATCACCAGGAACAGGATAAAACTGATGATGAGGTAAAGGCGAAAGGGGGCTACATAACGGGCCCTGCGGCCTGCGATAAACTCGGCAGTCAGGTATCCGGGCTTGAATAACAGGGCCAATAAGGTGCGCCACAGGCGAGAATCCCAGGCCACCACATCGTCGGCCAACTCACTGATGGCCTGCGAAAAATGCAGATCTCCGCGGCCTTCTCTCTGTCCGCAGCGGCTACAGTACTCGCCCTCCAGCGGTGCGGCACAATTGCGGCAGAGATTGGGGGGCGGTTCCGGTGGTTCGGTTTTGCCTCGATGCTCATTCATTGATTATTGTATTCGCTTCCTTGACCAGTTGTTGAAATTCCGGTGTTTGCGACAGCTCCCGGAAACCCGCATCGATCGCCACTAATTGAAGTGGATAGCCGAGTTCCACGGCTCGCTCCAGCGACTTCAGGGCATCTTCCATCTGCCCCAGTATCACCAGCGCGGTTGCAGACGGGTAGAACACATACATATTTTCAGGCCCGGCCTGTTGTGCCATGGCGATATATTTCAGTGCGAGCTCGCGATTTCCAATAACAGCCTGGTAATGTCCCAGTAGCGCCAGCGCATACGCATCTGTTGGGTTGATCTTCAGGCGCTCGCCGACAAGCTCTACCGCGCGTAAATAACTGGGCTTGAACAGCGCTGTACCCGATGAGTAAAAGCGCTCGGCATCACCCAGCATACCCCAGACTTCGTAATCGTCCGGCATTTGCGCAATCGCCTGTCGGTACATTTGTGCCGCTTGCTCGAATTTTCCCAGAAAAAATAGACTCGAGCCAATGTTGGCGTAGGTGATAGGTGTGGGGTTAATCTCCAGTGATTGTTGCCAAACCTGTGAGGCTCGTTCGACTTCGCCCGACAGGTAGTAAGCGGCGCCAAGGTTGTTCAGGGATGATTCGCTGTCAGGCAGTAGCTGGGTGATGCGCAGGTAGTACGGAATGGCTTCGGCTATGCGACCGGTGCCATAAAGATAGTTCCCCATACTGCGTTGGGCATGCCAGTTAAAGGGCTGAAGCTCTATCGCCCGGGTGAAATTCTCCTCCGCCAGGGCCAGATCACTCATCTGCACCTGGGTCTCGGCCAGGCCAATATAGGCGTCAACAGATGTACCTTTCAAACTGATCGCCCGGTTGAACTCCTTAACAGATTGCTGGTATTGCCCGGAATATCTATACAGGTTACCCAGTGCGACATAAACGGGAACGGCGTTACTGTCTAATGTCAGTGCCCTGTGGCAAGCCTTCTCAGCATCTTCGAACAAGGAAATGGAGCGGTGGATGTCGTACAGGCCCAGCACCGAATCACAAATACCCGCATAGCCATTGGCGAATTGCGGGCTGATCGCTACTGATTTGGTAAACCAGTCCAGAGCAGAGCGTAGCACTGCCTCATCGAAGGGGTGACGCAGAACGTCCCTGCCGCGCAAATAGTAGTCATATGCCAGGGGGTCGATGTCCAGATCCCTGTGTAGTAGATCGCGGGACTGGGGCGACAGTATCAAATGCAACTGATCTGTCACTTTGCTGGCGATATCGTCCTGCAACTCAAATATATTATCGAGATCACGGTCGTAGGTCTCAGACCACAGGTGAAAACCATTTGAGGTATCGATCAGCTGTGCGGTGACCCGTATCTTTTTGGCCTGCAGCCTGACACTACCTTCCAGCACATGGCCTACTCCCAGCTTTTCGCCGATCGCCTTGACGTCGGTGTCCTTGCCCTTGAAGTAGAATGACGAGGTGCGAGCGGCGACATCCAGCTCATCCAGCTTGGCCAGCAGGTTGAGTATTTCTTCAGCCAGTCCATCGCCAAAATACCCGCCCTCGGAAGAAGAGCTCATATTGACGAAGGGCATCACCGCAATCGACGGGCGTTGATGCGCGAAACCGGCACTCGATTCGCGCGATGCGGTCACTTCGACAGCGCTGGTGGGACCCAGGCGATCAACGTAGAGAAAGGCGACCAGAGCCATCAGCGCCAAAATCAACAGCAATTCAATGGCGTGAAGTGGCGACAGGGTGAGACGCTCGCCACTAATGGTGGACGGGGGCGCCTCGACAACGCCCTCCGGGGTAATGTCAAACCACCAGGCCAGGCACAGTGCGATGGGGAACCCCAGTGCTGCCACAGCCAGTACCATGGTCACGCCGGTATCGGGCAAACCCATGATTGGAAAAACCAGGTCGGCGATCTGCAGCAGCGCCCATGCACCCGCCGAGTAAAATACAGCTACCCGGTCTACTTTTCTGCTCTTCAGCTGGGCAATGAACTGACGTGCATGCATTGCAGTTGGCGTCCGTTTATCAGGTATGTCCTCGTGTCCCGGGTAAGCGATGCGGTGATCAGAGTCGCAGCCGGATAGCCAGGCCCATACAGGTTTTAGATACGAGTTTAGGCTGCCGCTTGCGTTCTGGCAACTTAGAGCCATACTTGTGACAGCCGCTATACAACGATCAATCCAGGAGAGTACCGATGAAAACTATTATCAAGGTTCTGTTGTTTCTGGCTGTAGTCGCGTTGCCGGCACAGGCCAGGGAAATCGCCGGCATTACCATGCCGGCAACGCTGGACGTCGATGGTGTCACTCTGAAACTCAATGGCGCCGGTATCCGGACCATGGTTTTTATGGATATCTACGTTGGCGGACTCTACCTGGAATCACCCAGCCATGACGCCGAGAAGATCATCATGGCGGATGAGCCCATGGCGATGAGACTGCACATGGTATCCGGGATGATCACCAGCGAGAAAATGGAAGCCGCCGTAATGGATGGGTTCGAGCTGGCCCTGGGTAAAGACATAAAAACGATGGAAGCCCCCATCGACAAATTCCTGGCGGTATTTCGCGAGCCGATCTCCGAGGGTGACGTGTTTGATATCATCTGGATTCCAGGCAAAGGCGTCGACGTCAACAAAAATGGCACCTTCAAGGGTACTGTTGCAGACGGCGGCCTGCCCTTTAAGCAGGCCTTGTGGGAAATCTGGTTGGGCAAAAAACCGGTCCACAAGAAGCTGAAAAAGGCCATGCTCGGTAAATAACTCGCAGTAGCGGCCTCCCACGCACGCGGTCACCGTTGGGGGAGGGGCGCCCGAACTTATTGCGATACGCCGAGCAAACCCTGACGCAGTGCCCTGGCTTGCCGCTTGATCTTCGCGGAATTCTCCGGGCCCATGCGCAGTAGCTGTTTCTGTAAAGCGGTGAGTTGCTCGAGTTGTGGATCCGCATACTGGAAAATAGCTTCCTTGCGCTTTAGCGCAGCTGGCTCAGACGGCTCCGGTGTCGCCAAAATGTAGTCCAATGACCTGATCAAGGCATTGTCCATATCCTCCGCGGAATAGCCAAACCCCGAGTAGGCCTGCTCCAACAGGTGCCGGTAGCGGTGGAATGTCGACACCAACAGGTCTATGTCCAGGGAATCTATGGCCTGGGCATAGCTGTCGTAACGGTCGTAGCTGGCCGGGTCTATGTAGGTCAGGCCGTCGACCTCGACCGTGCTGAACGCCGTTTTTGGTGGCGCCAGCGGGAGCGCCTTGCGCGGAATGAGGCCGCGGCTAAAGCCATCGATCATCCCCGCACTGCGCTGCACCAGGTCGTTGGCCTCCAGGGCCTGGGCAACAAGCGCCGAATCAGCCGACGGCGCCAGCAGATCGCGCAGTTCCTGGTCACTGTTCTGGATGGTGATTTCAGGTTCAGCGGGTGCGGCCTCCGGTAGAGGCTCGGGCGCAGGTGTCGGCGCCGGGCTTGGAATATCCGGCGCCGGAGGCATTTTCGCAACAGGAGGCGGCGCGGCAGTGTGAGCTACTGCCGGAGCGGGCTCGTCTACGATCGTCGGCGCGTTTTTCCCGGTGGAAAAATAAATACCGGCGCCAATGCCCATAACAGCGATTACCACCACAGCGATGACAGCAATACGCCTCGAGGAGCCCCGCCCGCCCTCGCTGCCTGATAAACGCTCTTCATGGGATTGGCGGTCTTGTGGATCGATATGCATGGTCAGTCTCCTCGGGAGTTCCTGTCGGCCACAGGCCGGTTCTCACTGGCTGAGTATAGAGCACAGTGGGCCCATTGGCGCTGTATTTGAGGAGCAATCGGAGCTGGTGGGTTTTGCGGCCAATGGAAGAGACTCAACGAATGTCGCTCTCCGGCTTACCCTGCCAGTAAAACGGTTGCAGGGTACTGCTGCCCGTATGTACTTCCCTGAGGCTGCCCGCCTCGTACATCCGGGTGCTTATGTCAGATACTGCTCATCAAAAATCCGGTCAGGGCCGCGTTGTTTGGCGACAATGAGGGCGCGACCTGCTTCTTTATGTCTGCCAACAGCGCCAGATACCCTTTATAAAACGCCCATGACGGTGTCGGCTTGTACTCCAGGTCGGCAACTTCAAGATAGGCCAGTATGCCCTTGGCGGTGGTGGGTTTAACAAATGCTTCCCTGCGCGGTGAAAAGTAAAATGGCACCACAGAGATGACGGCCCATTTGGCGATGCGATGATGACTGAGAAATCCCAGAATTTCTTCAAAGCCGCGTTGTTTCTGCCGGCCGTACAGGCGCTTTTCAAAGCTATCGGCCAGCGCCTGTTTTTCCTGGGAGTTTAATGACCTGATGAAATCGCGAAACTTCGGTTTTTCAAAGCGGGAGACCATCGACGACCGGCTGACAATTTTGACCAGGGTTTCTGTGATAAATTCAGGCCGGTTGAAGCTTTCGCGAGTCAGGCTGTGCTGGGTGAACTCGACCAGTTTGTCTACATTGTGCTTTTTCTTGATGGGCTCCATCCCGGGATCTGCAAACCCCCCTGGGTAGCGCATCAGAAAACCGGCCTCTGCGTCTTTGAGCTTCTGGTAGTTCAAACGATCCTTTCCCTGAAATGATCGCAGCTTAGCATATATGGTCACCACAAAAGAATCAGGGGGAGGGCGTTGGACACTATACTGTCATCACCGTATTTCGCGAATTTTCCAATTCAAATGATTTGGAGTTATTCGTAAGATAGAATGGCAGCCACAGAAAACGCAAAATGCAGGATACCCGCTATGAGCGAGCTAAAAACGTACCCCGCCTGGGACGCCGGCGTCCGCTGGTTTCACTGGATTAATGTGCTGTGCCTACTCGGGTTGATTGCCGTGGGCGTGGCCATCCTCAATGGCAAGGCACTGGGCGTGACGACGGAAGGGAAGATTTTACTGAAGACGGTACACGTCTGGATTGGTTATGTGTTCGCGGCGAATTTGCTGTGGCGGTTGATATGGGCCTTTATCGGTGGGCCGCAGGCGCGCTGGCGAGCGATGATGCCCGGTGGGCGAGGCTATATGAGCGAGGTGCGTGGCTATATCGCCGATTCTAGAGCAGGGCGACCACGGCAGTACATCGGCCACAATCCGATCGGGCGCCTGGCCGTTGCCCTCCTGCTATTGTTGCTACTGATGCAGGCTGTTACGGGGCTGGTACTGGCGGGTACAGATCTGTTTTATCCACCCATCGGTTCGTGGATAGCCAACTGGGTGGCACTCCCGGGG
>PVMK01118410.1_pt1 | contig 12851 bp, 9 predicted proteins | sample 1853481 | NCBI WGS metagenome assembly PVMK01 (sample SAMN08533507, study PRJNA380276) | Marine sediment metagenome, whole genome shotgun sequencing project.
TTTGTTCTTTGTACACTGGTACAACGTTCATTATGCGCCGGAGAAATTTCCAGCAGCGACTGTTTTTCTGACAGGCTATCTATCTGAGGCCGAGATGATCCATGAACATTATGCGGAATATGTTCGGGTCATGAAAGAGGAAGGCTATGAAGCCGAGATCAAACCACAGCAATAGTGACGGGTAACAGATTTATGTGGAACTATATAAAGAAACTGGTTCGTAATGTCTACATTGTTTTACTAATGGCCTTTACTGTCTGGTACGGTTTCTTTTTATATCCGCTGATCTTTGGTTTTGAAAAGAAAGAGGCGGCTGCAGAGTCGCTTATGAAGCTTGGTGAGAGCGGTACTCCGGAAGAAAGATTGTTCCTGAAATTAATGGTCCAGCCTGAAGAAAAGTCGGTTGTTGATCTTGGTTACCGGGTGATCGAGCAACCCTATATCGAGGGACGGTTCCATAATCTCGGTTTTAGTATAGAACCGGATAATGCAAGTATCTGTGTCAGATGCCATGGTACTGTTCCACATGATCTATCCAAGGAAGTCAGAAGTTTTTTGAATATGCACTCATTTTACCTTGGTTGTGAAACTTGTCATATACACCCGCAGGAAAATGAACCACCTTTGGAATTTCGCTGGTATTCGAAAAATACCGGGGAAGTTGTAGAGAATCCTTTAGAATTATTGGAAATCGAGAATTCATATACCAAAGCTGAAGCCTTCGAAAAGAATTATATTGTTTATGGTGATTATGGTGCAAAGATTTCCCCGGGTGAATTAACAGAGGGTAAATTCAAATTTTTAAAACGAGGAAACATGTTAGATTATGTTCAGGAGTATCTTAAAAAAGAGAAGCAATTCAGCACATCACAAAAATCAAAGGCAAAAAAAATCATACATAAAAATGTCAATAAAAAACCGAGGGAATGTGATGGTTGTCATAATAATGAACAGCAATATATTCCATTTGCAGAGTTGGGTTATCCTCCGCGACGAGTTGAAGAATTAACAGAAACGGCAGTCGTCGGTATGATTAAAAAATATAAAGAATTCTGGATACCGAACATATTGACCCCAGGCGAAAAACGAGAAAAACAACAGGGTAGCATTCCATAATTATTTAATATGGTTAAAGATTGATAGTATGTTATTGATTAAAGACACATCGGCAAGCGGATTTCTGATTATATCGGAAGTTTCGTATTTCGAAGATAATAGATCATGGGGTCGAAGGAAGGTTGTTGCTATGGTGCGAAGTTGGCTTTATGAATACCGCTTTCCTGTGGCAATAAAATGGCGCTACATTTTTCTTGTGTGTCTGTTTTTTTCTGGAGACTTGTTGGCGCTTGAAAACTCAATAGCGGGAGACAAGTCCCCGTACATATTCGACAAGGGATTTGAAGACGAAGAAGGATGTTTAATGTGCCATAAATATCCGAAAATGGCCCGTGTTACAGAAGGAGGTGCACGCCGCTCGTATTATGTCATGCCTGAAGTCTATGGGGATACAGTGCACCGAAACGTGGAATGCGGTGACTGCCACAGTTACATTAAACAACTTCCCCATCGTGATGTTGAAGAAGGCGTTAAATGTGACTCTGAGTGCCACTCGATCAAGAATCCAGCAACGGGTAAATTTTTTACCCACAAGCCTATTGCAGATGTATACGAAAAGAGTGTACATGGGCGGGCAAAGGTTGTGTCCGGACATGATCAAGACAAGCCCTACTGTGTTACCTGCCACAGGAATCCAGTCTACAATCCAGCAGAAATAGTTGCCCCGAAGAAGGTTCTGGAACGATGTATTATTTGCCACGAAGATCGAAAATTCGTAGTGTCGTGGTATAAGCATACAAGTCGGCGAATAAAGGAAGTAAAGAGGTCGAAGGGTGAAATCGTTGCGCTTTGTTCGACGTGCCATGGAGACAAACGTCTGGTGGAACGTCACCTTAAAGCGGCAGAAGAGGAAGGACGGGAATTGGGTCGTAAGTATCCCATTGCAGTTGAGTCTTACAAGCGCAGTTTTCATGGCAAGGTTACGCGTTATGGTTTAACTAAGGCGGCAAATTGTCTGGACTGTCATGCTGATGCAGAAAATTATTTTTTGAGCGTACATAATATTCGTCCGTCCCGTGATCCCAAGGCACCAACGCATATTGATAACAAAGTCAACACATGCAAACGCTGTCATACTCGAGCCGATAAATATTATGCGGCGCTTGATCCCCATCCTTCACATAGTGAGGAACACAACCTGTTTATGTACTATGCCAGCCAAATTTATCACTGGGTCTCTTATGTAGTAATTACAGGACTGGTTAGTCTTGCAGTGTTCGAAACTATCGGGCGCCGCAGGGATGGTATAGGTTGGCAGATCCATAATGGCTCTTCATGGTGGAGACGATCTCGCCGTGGTCGTGAGCGGAAATTTGACAGGTAGTGAATAAAAATGTTTAACGCCTTAAATACAAGAAGGAAGCATAAACAGTGAAATTGTCTAACGAAGCACAAACTGTCCTTGATAAAACAATGAATGCAAACAAGGTCAGCGAGGTCGAGCGTGAAGAGATTAATGTTGTCATTCGTGCGATGCCTGATGACCGTGTACTACTGTACAAGAACGTCATGTCTGATCCGATCGGTGATCTGCCACGTTATTCGATTCATATTCGGCTTCAGCATATGCTGACTTTTGTATCATTCCTGGCGTTGGCATTCACCGGGCTTCCCATCGCGTTTTTCGATCATTTCTGGGCAGTGCCAATGAACGAGCTGGTCGGCGGCGTCGGCGTATCACGTGTGATTCACCGAACACTTGCCGCCGTGATGATTTTTACCATGATCTACCATGTAATTACGATTACGGTCGGGCCGATTCTCCAGATACTTCGCAAGCAGTTTCAATTGCAGAGAACCATCATTCCTCTGCTCAAGGATATCCGCGATTTTAAGGAAGACATGCTCTATTTTGCGGGTGCTAGAGATCAACGCCCGGAAATGGATAAATTCATGTACAAGCAGAAGATGCATTATTTTGCCGCTGCATTTGGTAACATAGTGATGGTCGTATCCGGTTCCTCCTTTATTTTTCCTGAATTTTGGGCCTCCATATTACCAGTATCCATTGCAACTAACTTTCAGGAGTTAACGAGGCTGTCACATCCACATGAGGCACTACTCGCACTTTTGGCTATTGCCTTTTGGCATTGGTATAACGTCCATCTGGCACCGGGTAGATTTCCGATGCAGTGGACTTTTCTTACCGGCAAGATTACCCGCGAGCATCAGATTGAGGAGCATTTTCTCGAATACCTGCGCAATCTGGTCGAGGTTCCCGAAGAACGATCTATTTTACTTGATCAAATGATCAGTAGCGGACTTTATGAACAGCCAACAGCCGAAGATGGAACCGCTCCATTACCATCAGAAGAGGGTTCCTGATCATGATGAAACCGCTCACAACTGTGCAGAAAATTATCGCTTACAGTAGTCTGGTGATAGTTATTTTTTGTACGCTGTTTGGAATGTTTATCATCTGGTTGTATGTAAGCGAAATAATACTGGAATAGGACTGGGAAAAAATGCAGGAACCGAGTAACGAACTGATCATATTTATTGTTTTGACCGTGTTGCTGTTTATGGCACTGGGTATTTGCATGGTGATCTTGATGGACCACAAGGCAAAAATCCCTGGTGGTTTTGTCAGTAATCCATTCTCTATTATCGGTGTACATCGCGATCATCCGGTGATCAGCTTTCTTACGACTATCATCCTGTTTGCTATTATTGCCAGTCTCATTTTTGAAATTTCGGTTACCATCGCAGAGGAGTTCGGTTTACTTAAGGAAGAGAAAGAGTCCGAATTACTGCTGCAACTTAATGAGCAGCGGTTTACGGAGCGAATGAGGCATTTTCATAACGTTCCTGAAGTTAACCTGGTTGAACTGGGCAAGAAGCAGGCCTGTTTCTATTGTCATGGTGACTATCCCCATTCCAAGAAACGAATGATTCGCACACTGCTCAATATGCATACCCAGTTCATAGGGTGCATGACCTGCCATACAGATGAGAAGAAGATCCCAGAAGCAACATATAGTTTAAGTTGGTTGAACTATTCCGGTATCGAGGTCACTGGCCCTCCCTTCGGCAGCGGTATTGATGAAAAGACGGGATTACTGGTTAAAACAGATGATTATTACTCTAAGATAGTCGTATACGCTGTGGAAGGTGATGAGAACAGGTTACTGGAACTGACGGAAGATAATTCGGAAGTGCAGGAATTTGCTAAATTGGCAGCTGAGGGTAAATTATCAGATAAGGATCGGGAAGGCCTCAAGCGGCGCTTCCATATGTTGGTCAATGGCAAAGGTCGCAAATGTTCCCGCTGTCACACTGAAGAGGAAAAAAGTTATATACCTTTTCGGGCCCTCGGATTTTCCGATCAACGTATTTCCGATCTCAGTAATTTGAATATTGTTGGTGTTGTAGAAAAATATGTTGAATTTCATATGCCGGATTTAATGAAAAATGACACTCAGATCCCCAGTGAGCAAGCGCAGAAAAATGATGCTGATAAACTCGTTTCTATTGACGAAGATGTTGATGAAATAAATGCTTCTGATAAGCCATCAAGTGAATAAGGCAAGTATCTGGTTCTTATTAATCCTGCTTGGGTGGCTGTCCTCCATTTCGCAGATATCGGCAGATCCTGTCAAGACCCACAATATTAAATTCATTCGGGATATTACGGGTGGTGCTGCTGGTCCCTTATCACTGCCGAGCGACGTTGCTGTCAATAAACAACATGTCTATATCGTAGATGGTGGGAATCATCGTGTCGTTGTGTTTGATCATGAAGGAAAATATTTATTTGCTATTGGTGGTAAAGGAGAGAGCGCCGGACAATTCCACAGCCCGGTGGGAATTGATGTGGGAGAAGATGGCCGTATCTATGTTGCTGATAAGGATAACCACCGGATACAAATCTTCAGTAAAGATGGTAAGTATCTAAATGGTTTCCAGATCAAAAGTAAAGGCACGCTTGTACGGCCCATCGACGTTGCAGTGGGGCCTGAGGGCAACGAGATTTATGTGACCGGTAATAATAACCACAAGGTCATGGTGTTATCAGAGGATGGACAGTTGAAACGGGAGTGGGGTGGAAGCGGACAGAACTCAGGTGAATTCCGTTATCCTGGAACTATCGCGTTTTTGCAAGATGCACGGCTCGCGGTAGTGGATATTTTGAATACGCGTATACAGATTTTTGAACAATCAGGTGAATTTTCCATCGAGGTCGGTGAATGGGGTGTACTTCCCGGGCAGTTGTTCAGGCCAAAGGGTGTGGCCGTGGACAGCAAAGGATACCTGTATGTTTCTGATAGTTATATGAACCTCATACAGGTATTTTCGGATACAGGCCGGTTTGTACATGTATTGAAGATCAGTGAAATAACCCGGACAATGGAAACACCAGCAGGTATTGCAATTAGCAACGATCAACGCCTGTACGTAGCAGAGATGTTGCAGAACAAAATTTCGGTTTTCGGATTAGGACCATGAGCAATGGTGATACCTGTTTTAAGACCTGGGCGAAGTACTACCATAAGACTCGCACATATCGGCATAGTAATGATGTTCTTTTTGGCAAGCCATACACAGCGGGCGGAGGCAGCGCGGCTACCCTCGGCAAATCGTGAGTGTGCCACTTGCCACATTATGTGGCTAACGGATTTCAAACGTACTGACGTAGAAACACTGATCCCATACGACCCTACCCCGGTAGTTGAGGAAATTGGTAAAACGGATGTTGTGAGCACCAGGCGTATGTGTTTTTCCTGTCATGATGGCTTCGTGCTTGATTCCCGTTTCATATGGAAGAAAGGAAAACATGCACATCCGGTCGGGGTAAAACCATCTGACAAGATTGACATTCCGCTTGTAGAAGGCAAGGAACTATTTCCCATGAATGCCGATGGCAAGATGTACTGTGGAACTTGTCATTCGGCTCACGGTGTCGATTGGACGCAAAATGAAAGTGCTGTTTTCATGCGTGTTGTAAACGAAGATGGAAAGTTATGCCTGTCCTGTCATGGTAATAAACCTGTCAAGCCTGAAAATGGTGGCCATCCGGTATTTGATAAGAAACTTGAAGACATTCCGGCAGCCCTGACAAAAGCGGGGGCTCGATTTAATAAAAAGGGGAAGATGTTGTGTCAGAGCTGTCACCGGCCACACGGTGCTGCTGGTAAGAAGATGCTGGTGCTGGAGAATGATCGTTCACAGTTGTGTGGCACATGCCATGCAGATCGTTATGCGCGGGATCGTAAAGAAGCCAGCCTCAAGGCGACACATCCCGTTAATGTCAGATCGGATCAAGTCCGGATTCCCGAGGCGCTAAAAAAGCTGGGGGCCAAGTCGGGGAAAAAGGGAGAGATACTCTGTCAAAGCTGTCACAGTCCACACGATGCCACTCCAAATACACCTATTCTGGTGAAGGCTAATCACGATTCCGGCTTGTGTGAAACCTGTCATCAGGAGAAAAGTACAGTCACTGACGCAAAACACGATATGAGGCTTGTCGATGTCAAGGACAAGAATATACAAAAGAAATCTGTTGCTGAGGCGGGTGTTTGTAGTGCCTGTCATCTTGCACACAAAGGCACAGGACCCAAGATGTGGGCCCGGCCGCTCAAGGGCAAAAAAACCATGGCAGCCCTGTGCCAGAGTTGTCATAGCAACAAGGGGATTGCGAAAAAATCACAGGTAGGTTCGCATAGTCATCCTGTTGGTGTCGAGGTTGCGAGTCTTGGGCACACGGTCGATCTGCCGACATATAGCAGAGAGGGGGTCAAGTATGTCGATTCGAACAAGGGACTTGTTACCTGTGCAAGCTGCCACGATCCCCACCGCTGGGATCCAAGGGATCCGAAAGCGAAAGCGAAACCGGGTGAAAAAGGTAATGCTACAAACCGGTTTTTGCGGAAGGTTAACAATACCGATTCGAAGCTTTGCCGTACCTGCCACCAACGACAAGGTGGGATCACTAAAACCAAGCACAATCTTGAATTGACGGCAGCAGGAAAAAAATATATCCGTAAGCAGACCCAGAACTCTGGTATCTGTGGCACCTGTCATCTCGTACACAATGCTGCAGGCCCGTTCCTGTGGACGCGGAAGTTAACCCCCGGGATCGATGCTGCATCGGCGGTTTGTATGTCTTGTCATGATAAAGGAAGTCTGGCCGAGAAAAAAACTATCGGTGAACACACTCACCCCGTCAATGTGGATATGGAGCAACTTCCGGTACGCATTAAGAATGGACGTTGGAGTGGTGATGGTGCCTTTGAGGATAGCAGGAGAACGCTACAATCTTTACCTCTCTATAATAAACAGGGTCGACATACCGGAGCCAGTGATGGCCGGATTGGATGCGGCACCTGTCATGACCCCCATACGTGGTCTCCAGACAAGAAAGCCATTCGGGGAAAGAACATCGCCAAAACGGAAGGGGGACTCGATGACAGTTTTCTGCGTATTGCAGATCAGGGAAGCAGTGCATTGTGTGTTAATTGCCATCTGGACAAACAGCCAGTATCACGTTCCAGACATAACCCCGCATTGCTTAGTAGCAGTGGTTTAAGTTCGGGCAACCAGAAAGACGATAAAAAAGGCGGTGTCTGTATGAGCTGTCATATGCCACATAATGCAAAAGGCCCTTTGCTGTGGGCACGTAATACCGGTCCGGGCAAGGGCGAAATCAAACCCCTATGTACCGATTGTCATCGAAAAGGTGGGAGTGCAGAGAAGAAGCTGGTAGCAGACCATGGTCATCCTGTTGGGATAGAATTAAGCAAGGGGATGTCACCCCGGGGTTTGCCAATTTTTTTGCCAGAGGGTGTACGGACCGAGAGGATTGGGCTGATGGATTGTGCGACCTGTCACGACCCTCATCGGTGGACAGCAGCTGGCACCGCTGATGGATCTGATACTGATTTGAAGAAAGAAGGGGACGCTCGCAATAGTTTTCTGAGAATTTCAGCGGCACCCTCGAGTCAACTATGCATAGAATGTCATCAGGATCAGGGGCAGATCGTTGGAACAGACCATGATCTTAATGTCACCGCCCCATCAGCAGTCAATCGCAATGGACAAAAAGTTTCTGAATCAGGCATCTGTGGGCAATGTCATATTCCTCACAGCATTGTTGATACCCCACTATTATGGGCCAGATTCTGGGATGATGACTCTATCAACATAGCTGAAAAACGGTGTCGAACCTGTCATAGCAAAGGCGAGATTGCGGACCGCAAGGCGCCGTCTGCAGCATGGCACCCGGACAAGGTGGAAGCACTCTCTAGCACCATGCGCAGCGCACTCCGCGGGCATCCGGTTCCTGATCTGCCGGTCTATAACAAGGCAGGTAAAAAAGTAGAGGTCGGTTTAATCACCTGCCCCACTTGCCATAATCCTCACCAATGGGATCCTGCCAAAACTGCAAAGGGATCGGGTAAAAATACCGAGGGTGATGTCCGCACGAGTTTCCTACGCGTTTCGAAGACTGAATCGTTTACCTGTGCAGACTGTCACGGTCTGGATTCACTATATCGTTACAAGTACTTCCATAGCGAATCCACGCACAAGAAAAGATAAGTAGGGTCAGATGAGACTTTTCTTTGGACGCCCCATCTTAGCTGGCCTTACCCTTCGACCATAGAGCGATTCTACTTCGTCTTTAAAATGGTCACTACCTAATGCCAACCCTTTATTTACTGACCCGCGTATCTCTTCCAATAGCTCACTATCTACATGGTCCTTAAACAAGGCTCTGTATGCCCAAAGCCGTTTCACCTTACTCTTACCTAATTTCAAGTATTCCACATGAGGGGTACATAGTTCTGTCTCAACACCCAGACCATTACATTTATAGCTTGACCATGCATATTCCGACGGCTCATCAACCATGTAAGCCCGAACAGGGTTTAATTCAATATATCGGTAGCACTGTAATAGGTAGTTTTCTGACTGAACAAGGCTAGATTTAAACCGTCCTTCCCAGAGTGTTCCCGTCCGACGATACTGGTGATTAAAGTAACGGACATAGCTACGACCCAGTGCCTGCATCATCGACGACAAGCCATCGTTGTTCGTCGGGGTTACCAGCAAATGAACATGATTAGTCATGAATACCCAGGCATGAACGGCGACATGGAATTCTTTCGAATATTGTTTTAACCAGTTAGCGTAAGCGGAAAAATCCTGCTCAGCCACAAAGCAAATACTTCTGTTGTTCCCCCGCTGAACCACATGTTGAGGAATATCTGGAGGACAAATGCGTGGTAATCGTGCCATGGCTGCTTCCTTGTAACCAATTGAGTAACGAAGTTTAACCTATTTATAGATACTTAGGAAAAGTTGTATCTGACCCCACTTATCTCCAGATACTCAGGAAAAGTTTTATCTGACCCCACTTATCTTATTCGAATTCTACCTGGCTAGTGAACATATAACCGACAGCGCGGATAGTTTTGATGATGGTAGGATCCTGCAGATCCTGGCGAAGCTTTTTGCGTATCTTGCCAATTAATACATCGATACTCCGGTCGTTTGGTACCCAGTCACGCCCTGCCATAAGATCCAGTATATGATCCCGGCTAATTGCCCGGTGGGCATTGAGTACAAGTGTTGAAAGAAGTTGAAATTCATAACCGGTCAGGTGGATATTTTCACCCTCAGGCGAAATTAGTTCATGTGCTGTAAGGTTTAATGTCCAGCCTTCAAAATGTGCTATTGAATATTTTTCTTCAGGTTTTGAACTGGGGAATTGTGCAAGGCGTCTTCTGCTCAGGCTGTGGATCCTGGCAAGTAGTTCGCGATTATCAAACGGTTTGGTCATGTAGTCATCAGCACCAACTTCTAACCCGATGATCTTGTCGATTTGCTCCTGTTTAGAGGTCAGCATAATGATGCCGACATCAGAGATAGCACGCAGCTCCTTCGCAAGATCAATACCATCCTCGTTGGGTAAAATTAAATCGAGAATGACGAGATCGGGGGCATTGCGTTTGAATATTTGCCGCATTTGCTTGCCATCATTGGCTGTACTTACCTTGTAACCTTCCTTGCTCAGGTAGTTACTGATGAGTCTGCATATCCGTAAGTCGTCATCAACGATAAGGATATGCATAGATTTGTCTGCTGTATTTATCATAGATCCTGATAATTATTCAGGGTGGCTGAAATGCAGTCCCCTGCTATTATCTATAATACCGAAACACAAGTGGGATAGAATTATACATTGGATTACATAAGAATGTAGTGGATTCAAAATGGTAAATTTATTCAGGAATAATTATATACTTGTCAGCATTCATTGAGTTTGAGTTTAATTAAAGATAATTTTGATCAGAGTCAGATATGGGTTCCACAGAAGCTAGCCATTTTAAGGTAATCACTGCCAGCATTGTTACCGCAATGACCATTCTGGTATTTGATCTTTTTTGCCCATTAAGCGTGGCCAGTGGCGTGCTTTATGTTGCCTTGGTGCTGATCGGCCTGTGGTCTCCCTGGCGTTATTACGTTTATCTGATGGCGATAATTGCCTCGTTTCTCGTTACCATAGGACATTACATTTCCCCCGAAGGTGTGCATTGGGTCGACCCGGTCAATCGCACCCTGGCCATATTTGTAATCTGGATCACGGCATTTCTTGGTGTACGTATACACGACAGTGAAAGAAATCTTCTTGCAATCGTTGATACGGCTGCAGAAGGGATAATTACGATTGGTTCAGACGGTCTCATCATCTCGTTCAACAAAGCTGCCGAGAAAATTTTTGCTCATTCCGAGGAGGAAGTGACAGGAAAGAATGTCTCCTGCCTGATGCCTCCTCCTTACAGTGAAAATCACGATAAGTATATCGCCGATTATCTGCAGCATGATGTGGCAAAGATTATTGGCATGAGTCATGAGGTGCTGGGAAAACGCAAGGATGGAACGGTTTTCCCCATGAGCCTTGCCGTAAGTGAGGCACAGCAGGGTAAGCAGCGAATATTTACCGGGATTTTACGGGACATTAGTGCGCGTAAGGAAGCGGAGGGACAATTGCGCAAATTTTCAAGAATTGCTGAGCAAATCCCAGCTTCAATTATGATTACTGATACTCAGGGTAACATCGAATATATCAACCCAAAGTTTGCCCAGACTAGCGGCTACACAGAAGAAGAAGTCATCGGTAAAAATCCAAGCATTTTGAAGTCGGGAGAGCAATCTGATACCGAGTATAAAGGCCTGTGGAAAACCATTATTGCAGGGAAAGAATGGAAGGGGGAACTGCATAACAGGAAAAAAAATGGAGAACTCTATTGGGAATCTGTTTCTATTTCGCCCTTAAGGGATCCGGAAGGAAACATTACAAACTTCCTTGCAGTCAAGGAAGACATCACTGAGCGCAAGCTGACTGAAGATGCGCTACGGGAAAGTACGGAGCTTCTTAGCACTATCATCCAGTCAGAACCCGAATGTGTAAAAAGGCTGGATAAAGACGGCATATTGCTGGATATGAATCCTGCCGGGCTGAGTATGGTTGGTGCTGACTCACTGGAACAGGTACAGGGCATGCCAATTTACGATCTTATGGTACCGGAATACCGACAGGCATTTGAAGAATTGAATAAAAGGGTGTTCATGGGTAAGTCAGGGACCCTGGAATTTGAACTAATAGGGTTGAAGGGCAATCGGCGATCTGTTGAAACCCATGCGGTCCCATTATTTGATGCAGAGGGAAGAGTAACAGAGCATCTTGGTTTGACCCGTGATATTACTGAGCGCCTGGAGAAAGAACACCAACTTGCCCACGCCATGAAGATGGAGGCCTTTGGCCGTCTGACCGGCAGCATTTCACATGACTTTAACAATTTGTTGACCGTGGTCCTTGGTAATTTGCAACTTATCCGCGATGAAGTCGGCCCCAATAAGGAAGATATTACAGAGCTTATTGATGATGCAGTTTCTGCTTCACAGGATGGTGTAGAACTTGTTGAGAGGATGTCGGCCTTCTCAAGAAAACAGGTACAGGAACCTCTGAATGTCGATATTAGCAAGGCCATTGATAATTTTACCCGTCTTACAAAACGTCTGCTCAGTGAAAATATCGATCTGAAGCTTAACCTCTCCCGGAAGCCTCTGTGGACAGTGAGTGACCCGAGTCAACTTGAAACTGCACTTTTGAACCTGGTAATTAACGCCAGCGATGCCATGCCGGGAGGGGGGAGCATCACCATTAAAACGACAGAGAAAAATATAGACGGGAATTCGCTTGCCCGTAACAAGGAGATTAAACCTGGTCAATATGTCCTTATCAGCATATCAGATACAGGGGAAGGTATGACGTCGGAGACCCTTTTGAATGCCTGCGAGCCATTTTTTACCACAAAACAAGCAGGCAAAGGCACGGGACTGGGTTTAAGCACCGTCTACAGCTTTGCAAAACAGAGTGGTGGCCATCTCGTGGTTGAAAGTGAGCTGGGGAAAGGCACGTGTATCACGCTTTTCCTGAGAGAATCAGCACCGCCCGTTGCCGGGGCTGAAATGGCAGAGGCACCTGAGGAATTGCCGCGTGGCTCAGAGACGATCCTCGTCGTTGAAGATAAATCTCAACTTAGAAAATATGCTGTCCGTATCCTGAAAGATCTGGGTTATCAAATACTGGAGGCTGGCGATGCCTCCGAGGCAATCGAGATCCTCGATGCAGACAAGGCAATTGCATTGTTGTTCAGTGACATAAAAATGCCAGGAAAGATTAATGGGGACGAACTGGCCAGCCTGGCAGTAGAGCAAAATCACGAATTAAA
>PVMK01115232.1_pt1 | contig 12847 bp, 15 predicted proteins | sample 1853481 | NCBI WGS metagenome assembly PVMK01 (sample SAMN08533507, study PRJNA380276) | Marine sediment metagenome, whole genome shotgun sequencing project.
TTGGGAAAAAATTGTGAACGCTGGAAACCTGAAGCCGTGATCGATTGAGAGCTTGCCGGATATCGAAAAAACATTTCTCATCAATTCGATAGCTCAACTCAACTTCCGAGATATCAAACGCTGCCAAACGCCTCACTATATTTTCACCGCTTACATTTGCGGTGTCCAAATATGATGTGGAAATAGATAGCATACTAAAAAGATAGACACTTGCCGACACTTCTGCAAGTCGAAATTGTTTGAATGAGTGAAAATTAGTTTATAATTTAACAGACTAAATTTCGCAGGCCGAAGGAGGAATTTGTCCGAAATTGGGGAGGGTCTTGCTTTTATGCCTAACTTTTGAAAAGCGTGGTGCCAAGGGCTGACCGCGTCTTATATAATTTCAGGAATCTTTGCCTGCTAAAAAAAGCCAGCCATTTAGCGTCGGATGCGGACAAAACTAACCGGGATCTTCTCATTTATATGCTAAGGATATTGATGACCTAAATCACAAATTTCATTTTACTGCGCGGCACCTTGGTGACCGGGTCGCTATCGAGGCTTTTGAAATCAAAGATGGTCATCCAGGCGGCTTTGAATTCAGTGTCATTGGTGATATTGAGGAAGAACTATTCGAGTTATTTGGACAGCTTTTTGGCAGAATTCGTCGGGCTTTAAACAGGAAACATATTTATTGGAATGAAACCACCCAGAATTGGCAGATTACAAATGGTGACCTTGTGCGAGGTAAAATAGATTGCGACCTTACTTCTGATTATGAAAGACTGCCGTTAATCGTTATTGACGGTAAGGAAATTTTATGGCGTGAATTCGGTTAGTTGCTGATGACATATGAGGGGTTTAGCTTCAAACTTGAGATCTTTGATAAGAGTGATGAGCTACCATGATATAGCGTCATTTGTCAAAATCTCCCGGTATAAATCTAAAGACTTATATTACCCGTGCACTATGCTCCGTAGTACAGTCTAAATTGCACTTAAAATCAAATGCTCTATTGACATTATTATATTTTTCGTGCATTATATTCTGTAAATTGAGGTATTTTGCATATGAAATATAATCAACCACCTAAAACCCTTGGTAACCAGGCCGGCAGACTCGTTACCGAACTTCATGAACGCGGAAAAACGATCTTCTCCTATGCCGACGTAGAAGATATAACCGGACTCAGCTCAAAGTCTTCGCGAAGTCTTATCCTGAGGATGGTCAACCGAGGCGTGGTGACCCGATTGAAAGCGGGCCTGTTTATTCTTGTGCCTTTTGAATTGGGCCGTGAACGAGAGTATCTCGGCAATCCGTTTGTGGTTGCGCGAGAACTCTGCGGCACGCCGGATTACTATATCTCCCATGCATCGGCAATGGAAATCCACCAGATGGTCACCCAGCCTCAGCTTGTGGTATACACCACAACACCAAAGTTTCTGCGACCCCGGTTTGTCCTCGGCACCGAGTATCGTTTCGTGCGATGCAAGCCGGAAAATTTTTTCGGTTATACAGACCATTGGGCGACCAAGACCGAAAAGGTTCAAGTCAGTGATCTCGAAAGAACGATTGTCGATGGCCTCAAGCAACCTGAGTACTGCGGCGGGTTCAGTGAGATTGCTAAAGGTTTTTGGATGCGAAGAGAAGATATCGATCCCGGCAAGCTTGTGGACTACGCTCTAAAGATCAACGTGGGTGCCGTTATGCGGCGACTTGGGTTTTTGCTTGAACTGCTCGAAATGGAGGCGTCCCGTGAATTAGAACGGCTACGCGAACGGCTCACCATGACTTATTCGATCCTGGATCCTGTTATGCCGGCTGAGGGTAAGTTCTTAGCCCGGTGGCGTCTAAAATTAAACGTGAGCCCAGAAGAAATTGAAGCAGTGGTAAGGACTTGACTTATGATTCCGCAACGGAATTTATCCCTTCTTTCTAACCGACTTGCCCGTCAAGGAGGCCGCCGCATTCCAGAGGCTATTCTCGAACGAGACTATTGCCTGGCCTGGTTTTTAGTTGGCCTTTCGCGCACCCCTTTAAGCAAACTTCTTGTGTTCAAAGGTGGAACAGCTCTCAAGCGATGCTACTTTGGCGGCTATCGTTTTTCCGAAGATCTCGACTTCTCCCTTGTAGAGAAAGTATCATTAAATTATATACTCACAGAACTCGAGCCAATTTACGATGAGGTCCAACGCGCATCAGGAGTCGTCTTCAGGTTCTCCCGAGAGGATAGAAAGAGGCATCAAAACTGCTATACCTTCTACCTTAATTATGACGGACCGTTGCCGGGAGCAACCGGCAACGAGGTCAAGGTGGATATCACCATCAAAGAGCAGTTCGTATGCCCTCTTCAGGAGCGATATGTGCTTCGCGGTTATGATGAGTATAGCGACCTTCCAGAGGATGAGTTGGTTCAAGTATATTCCCTGGAGGAGATTGCTACCGAGAAAGTGGTGGCGCTTGCAGATCGAGCCCGTAACGAACCGCGGGATCTTTATGACCTCTGGTATCTTACTTCTCAAGCACACATTGACCTGGCTGCTATCAGGCTGGAAATCATGCGAAAGCTGGAGTTTCGAGGTCGGAAATATTCAAATATCGTTGAAGAATTCTCAAAGAAAGAACCAAGGTACAGAAAACTTTGGGATATCCGGCTGGCTTCACAGATGGCGGAACTACCCCACTTTGATGAGGTTATTCGTGCGGTGCGCCGCTCCATGCGTGCAGCCCAATTTACCCTTCAAGGTTAGGCACCTGATCTTACCTTCGCCAAGCATTCCTTTTATCCCTTTTCAAACATTCCTCACACAAAATTTCGGAATTGGGGTCGGACCACGGTGAACGCTTGGTCATTAGGGATAAATGGTAACCGTTCACAGGTTCAGGGTTCAAGGTTGCATTCTCGGCCCAGGGCTGCATTTGGGATGCGTATTTACGAGAAAAGCGTCAGTTTCGTCAGTCCCAATCCAAAATTCGGAGCCAAATTGGCAATTATTTGGGAAAATGAGCATTATTAACAAAGACTTCCGGTCAAAGCCTTCATTGTCCTTAACCCTGAACGTTGAACCCTGAACCTGTGAACGGTTACCATTTATCCTTAATTACAAGCGTTCACCGTGGTCCGACCCCAATTCCCCAATTCCCCAATTCCCCAATTCCGCCATAGCCAAATCAGCAACGGAAAGCGAATACGATTTTGAGCCGCTCGTATACGTTGAAAACGATCGGGCAGACGGTGCAGTTATTCGCCACGTTCCATAGCCGAAAAATAAAATCAGGCCTGTGCAGATGTGGAAAAGAACGGCAGTCCCCCGGGCGATGGTCGTAGTTCGAGCAAAGGTTGCCTTCAAGAAACGGGCAGGGTTTTTTGTTGAATCGAAAACGATCCGATTGGTGGGACAAATCCTGTTTCTGCCTACCAGAAAACTCCTCATACCCTTTCTTATCCAAAAAAACGACGATAGTTGGCATGGACATGATCGCCGATTCGTTGAACCCGTTTAAGTTCCTCGCCCGACAGTGGGCCAAGCTGTAAGGCTTTGAGAGCTTGACGCATCTCTTCTTCGTTCTTGGGTCCTGACATACAGACATCCACGGCTTGATGTGACATGACAAAACGGTAGCAATCCGTTCCGCTGAGCGGTTTTTCTCCGGCCGGCATTTTGTCTGGATTGAGCAGATCGCCCCAACGGGTTGCCGTGTAGGTTACGATGCCGGGACATTCATTGGCAGGCAACCGGTTGAAAACATCAGTTTCGGCACCCCGGTGGGCAGCGTTGTAACGAACATGAAACAAGTCAAACCGTAAATCGTCCGCCAATTGTGCGAACATGGGGCGCTGGTGACCCGATACGGCCAGAAACCGAAACATGCCTTTGTCGCGCAAGGAAAGCGCCCGGTCTAAGATACGGTTTGATGGCGGCTGATTGTGCCAGCCCAGTAACAGGATATCTGCACTGTCGATTTTCAACTTTTTGAGCGCCTGTTTAAAAAAATGCTCCATCAATATTGCCGAACGAGAGTAACTCTGAATAACAATTACCAACTCATCTCGTTTGCCGCTGCCGATAATATTTCGTATGGCCCGGGCCATGGACGCCTTGCGCATCGAGCCCCAGTAAAAATAGTTTACCCCCTGTTCGAATGCCTCCTCAAATGCAGCTGTCGGCGCTCCGTAGCTGCAGGCCACCCCGAGCCGTCCCACCTTGAGCCCGGTGCGACCCAGAATTCGGAATCTATTCTCATCCATCTTCTCACCTCCTAAACGGTATTTGTCGCGTCAAGGATTTTCATGAGGGTCTGTCTGAACAGCCCGGAAAAGCATTCCATTTTGCCGATTTCGTCGACAACCAGGATAACATTATCGTTTTCGTGGAGCATTGAAGGCACGGCAATCTTATCAATATCCTGGATGTTAACACCGCATCTTCCCACCCGGAGATGGCTCCGGATATCGATGCGAGCCAGTATACCATAATTGAGCGGAATATGCAGTGATGGCTTGGCGTTGCTAATTACGGCAGGATATTCAGGGGATCTCCGCAATATGGGATGTCCACTACTTTCTACGTTTCAATCTTCGTTCCAGTAAGGGATTTGTTTCCTTTTTCAGCCTTTTTAGCCTCTTTAACACACTCTCCAACCCATCTCTTTTTAACTCGTCAAAGTATTCAAATACAACCTCTTCAAGCAACCTGAAATCCTTAAGGGACCACGTAGTGTGATGGTGGAGATATATTTCAAACGTTGAATTTGAGTAATCAAGCCGTCGGCCTAAGTGTTTCCACTCGCCAGTTTGCTCAAGTTCGTGTAAATTTATTACACCATTAATTATTCCCTTTAATGCATCATCATGAATTTTTTGAAGAACTTCCTCGTTTTGCTGTCTCCACTGCTCCGGATTTTGTTGGTTGAAAGGGGTTATTTTCCCCATATTCGTCTCCTGTGGTCCAAATCGCAGTTTAATCACCCCGATGTGTAGGCTGCACGAGGACAGTCATGCTTTTATGCATATTTATACTGAACTAAATAAAGAAATGCATATTTTCATGACCGTTTTACTGTCAGATAGATCTCAATAAAAATCACTAACCGGATTTGACATCGATATTTCGTCTTTGCTGGGAAAATTCTTCAGTAAAAAATTTCTGGTTTATGAAAGGACTAAACTGTTACAGCAAAATTGTCAAAATCATAGATCTGTCTTCTTTTCTACTTCCATCCTAACATGTTCCGCCATTTGCGACAGGTCGATCTCTTTTTCGCCCGTCTTTTCAAATTTTAGCGCTCGATTTCTGAAATCTGCGGCATCGATTTTTTCCTTTACCCACTCGTGCCAGGTTTCTATCTGAGAGGAGACAATCGAGTTAAAATCTTTGGCTGGATCGAACCGGGACAAAGCATCATCTACTATCCAAACACAATAATTGCATTTTTTTTCACCACTTTCGGAAACGACAAAAAAATAGCGAAACTGTGAGCTTCCCGGTTTTAGCCCTTCTTTGATCTCATAGTTTGTATAGGACCATGTTTTTTGCATTTTTGCCCCCCGTAAAAAACTTTGTGATCTGCAGTTTGAGCCGAAGCTCCAATAAATTCGGATCTTCCAGGACAAATATCGATTAACCTTGCACTGTTAATTTAAGACTCAAAACGCCGGCTGTCTACATAAACTTGAGCGTTGCCGCTTCCCCGTGCCGGACTTCTCAAATTTGCGGAAGTCGAATCCGAAGATGCCATCCTGATTATCGATGAGGCCGACTCTCTGCTGTTTAACCGCGACAGGGCCGTGCGGTCTTGGGAAATCAGCTTTACCAACGAATTTTTAACCCGGATGGAACGCTTTCGAGGAATCTTGATTTGTACCACCAACCGGGTTGAGGATCTGGATTCCGCCTCCCTCCGCAGAAGGTTGATTTTAGCACAATGTCGATTTTGTGGCTAAAAAAATAATGAAAAACTTGACACGTAAATAGCTTTTTGTTAATTTTGTGGCGGAAATCAGGCTGATAATATTCTCACAAAAATAACAATTGTTATATTTCATCATAAAAATCAAGGGGTTAAATGTTTATCAGTTTCCAGTCTCAACTCGCCCTTACTCTTTGGTGGGACAAATCCTGTTGCTGTTTACCAGAAAACCTCTCTTACCCTTTTTAATCTTCGGAAACTTATAAAACAAGAGACATCCAGCAATTCCTCCAGCGCCCTATTTCATCCTTTACCACATAGGCTGTCAGATGTCTCCATACACGTTCTGCACGAACGCCCTTCTCACAGAAAAAAGTAAACACCCTGTTGCCATATCTTTAGGATTGTTGCAAAGTATTGTCAGATTGATTTTCAAATAACTACATAGAGTGGAACATATGAGAAAAAGAGAAGGAAAGTGGAAAACACTTGACGGGGTATTAGACGAGATTTGGAAAATGTTAAACCGGGGTGCAGCTCATTACCATGACCCGTTTCATTGGCCTGTCCTGGGAACAACCGGAAAAAAAGGCACTAGTATGCGCTGTGTGATCTTAAGAGAGTTTTTAATGCCCGATCGGATTCTGGTGTGCCACACCGATACCAGGGCCGCCAAGGTTCAAGAAATATCAAACTTTGGCAAAGTCAGCTGGCTGTTTTATCATCCGAAAAGAAAAGTTCAATTAAGACTATCAGGGTGTGCAACCCTGCATGCCGATGATCATTTCGCTGACCGGCAATGGACGGGAACTGGAATATCCAGCCGCCATAACTACTGCGCCATCGAGCCACCCGGCACCCCTGTCGACAGCCCCTCGTCCGGCGTGCCTGATTTTCTGCTCAATAAGGTACCGACACTTTTAGAGACAGAAAAAGGCCGTCAAAATTTCATGGCCATTGCCTGTCGAATTGATTCTATGGACTGGCTGGTTTTGCAAGTATTGGGAAACCGAAGAGCACGATTCGAATGGGATAAAACCGGACTGGATGCAAAATGGCTGATTCCATAAAAATTTCACGGGTTCAAATCTTATTTGCTGATATTATCAGCGTTGGTGTCGAGTTCCCGCAAGAAACAGATCCTACGGAAACCTTTGAAAGGTAAAAGAAGCTGTTCACAGGTTCCAATATTGGTTTCTTGATCGTCAAAATTTGAGATCGAGATCCCCAGCAACCTGACTTTCTTAGTCCCTGCTTCGGTCTTAGCTAACAATGGTTTGATGTATTTCATTATGACCGCGGCTGTATCGGCAGGTTCATCAATCGTAATGCTTCTCGTAACGGACTGGAAGTCAAAATATTTTATTTTAAGTGTGATCGTACGCCCCTTCGCTTCACGCTTGATTAATGAATTCTCTAATCTGTCAGCGATATTTTCCAGTATCTCAAGCATCTGATCCGTATCGTCAATGTCCTCAAGAAGGGTGGTTTCTTTACCAATTGATTTCCGGATCCGGTTGGGTTCAACCGGTCTGTCATCCATTCCATGAACAATTTTGAAAAAATATCCGCCTGACTTCCCGAAAAGTTGTATTAATTGATCCTTTTCAAATTTCTTAAGATCGGCGCCGGTCTTAATCCCGAGGTTTAGCATTTTTTCTTCAGTGACTTTCCCCACTCCAAAGAATTTCCTGATCGGTAATCTATCAATAAATTCATCTGCTATGTCAGGCGTAATGACTGTGATTCCGTCCGGTTTATTGATATCGGATGCGACCTTCGCAATGAACTTATTGAACGAAACGCCGGCAGACGCAGTCAGTTTGCCGGTTTTGTAATAGATTTTTCTTTTGATTTCCTTTGCAATCAGGGTGGCTGAGGCCATCCCTTTGTAATTCTCAGTGACATCAAGAAACGCTTCATCCAGGGATAAGGGCTCAACCAGGTCGGTATATTCACAGAAAATTTCTCTTATATCAGTTGATACCGCTCTATAGGCATCAAATCTTGGCCGAATAAAAACGGCATCAGGGCACAGTTTGTAAGCTGTCGATGACGCCATCGCAGAATGAATACCAAATTTTCTGGCTTCATATGAGCATGCGGCAACCACACCTCTTGATTGAGGATCACCACCCACTATTACGGGTTTTCCCTTTAGCTCGGGTCGGTCTCTCTGTTCGACGGAGGCGTAAAAAGCGTCCATGTCGATATGGATTATTTTGCGGATGGGTTGCATGTGGTCTCTGTGAACGGTTACCGTTTTTGAACATTATCCAAAATAGTATATAGGAATTCCAGAAAAAATTACATAGACCAAATTCAAATTGGAGCAGAACAATCTTCTGATTCTGGATGGAGAGGAACTGGTCGGCGCCAAACAAAACCGTATTGTCAATACCACCATTCTTATACCGGCCAAAAAAACCGTTGTAATTCCTGTCAGCTGTGTTGAAGAAGGCAGATGGTCCTACGACACGGAGCGGTTTCACAGTGAAGAACGCATTATGGCTCCTATGATGAGAGCTATGAAAACCCGGCAGGTTAATTATTCAGTCAGGGAATCTGGCAATTTCAGGTCTGATCAAAGTGCCATATGGGACGAAATTTCCGCAAAAGCTTCACGCAGAGATGCAGAATCAAATAGCATGGCCATGGCGGAGATTTACAAAAAAGAAAGACCCCAAGATACCCGGTCCCAGGATTCCATTGATTCTCCTAATACTTCGTTTCAACAAGATATCTATTTCGGCCCGAACATGGATATCCGCTTTTATCTTTATGAGGATTTAATCGTGTATTGTTTTTCTTGCGGTTGAACTTTCTGCCGCAGTACGGGCATTCAATAACATACGTTGGCCCGAAGCTTTGCCTATTGGAGCTTGAACGATGGATTGCTGACCAAAAAACATCAGATCCGCCTGGCCGTCGGGTTAACTCCGGTAAAGATATTGGCCCGGCTGGTGTCAGCTCAACTGCATGCTTGGGAACAAAAGGTGTTTCCGTGATTTCTGCCCCCTGGATTCGATCCACTCGATATGCTCGCCATTCATTTGTTTCATGCCTTAAAGCATACAGCAGAATATTCCCTTCCTGTGTGCGACGCAACGAATTGGGTCCATTATCTCTGTTTTATCGATCAACGGATGCTAAACCCTTCCAGTGTTCCGGCACCCACAAACGCCAGCGGGTAACCAACCTCGTATTATCCAGTTTTAGATCAAGCTTTGCGTTGCCGGCAGTCAGCCTTGCTCGGCATTGATCCATGGTTGTTGTTTCATCCGGGGCAAGTTTTTCCAACAAAAACCCAAGGCGTTTGAAGACCGCCCCGTTACCCAGCCGGGCAGCATATTCAATCAACAATGTCAGGTTTTTGTTTTCCGAGCGCAAATATATTTTATGTGTTGTAATTCTCATTCTATTTGAATATGCGTCAGCTTTGATAAAATAAATCTTGCATTTTCAACCCGAAAGGGTAAAATTGAGACTCAATTTTTACCTTTCAGGTTAATTTTGCGAAATTTATCTGGTGAAAATGATGGAAAAATTTACTGAAAGATTTTTTAATGCTCCTGCCGACAGCTTTTTTATTTTCGGCCCAAGAGGTACAGGCAAATCCACATGGCTTAAAGAAACTTTTCCGGATGCCTACCTGGTTGATTTATTGGACGACAGAACATTCAGAAACCATATAGCACACCCGGAGCGGATTAAACAAATTGTTAAGGCGAATCCACAGACAAGACGCTACATTATTGACGAAGTACAAAAGGCGCCGGCACTGCTGGACAGCATTCACAGTTTGATCGAGGAATACAAAACACATCAATTTATCATGACCGGCTCCAGTGCCAGAAAACTGCGCCGTGGCGGCGTAAACCTGTTGGCGGGTCGTGCCCTCTTAACCCATTTCCATCCATTTATGGCTGCCGAGTTGGGCACGAATTTTTCGCTTGACGCAGCGCTCAGAAACGGCCTGATTCCTTTAATCGTATCGGCAAATGCACCCGACAAGACACTGGCAACCTACATCACCCTCTACCTGAAGGAAGAGGGATTGGTGAGAGATATCGGCGCCTTCGCCCGCTTTCTAGAAGCCATCAGCTTTTCTCACGGCAGTATTTTAAACCTCAGTAATATCGCCAGAGAATGCCGCGTTTCCCGAAAGGTCGTCGAGAACTATGTATCGATTATTGAAGATCTGTTACTGGGATATCAGCTTCCCGTCTTTACCAAACGCGCGAGACGCGCAATGACTGCACAGCCAAAATTTTATTTGTTTGATGCCGGTGTTTACTACCATTTACGCCCCAAGGGGCCGCTTGACAGCCCCGATGAAATTGGGGGAATGGCCCTGGAAGGCTTGGTTTTACAACATCTCAAAGCCTGGTGCGATTACTCGGACGATCAGGTGGGCTGCTATTTTTGGCGGTCCCGGGGTGGCGCCGAGGTTGATTTCGTATTGTATGGTGAGCATCACTTCCACGCGATGGAGGTTAAGAACGCCAAGCAAATTCACCCCAAAAGCCTGAAATCACTTAAGACGTTCCGGAGCGACTACCCGGAAGCCAGTGTGATGTTGTTATATCGAGGAACAGAAAAACTGATGGTTGATGGAATTCTTTGTTGGCCGGTTGACGATTTTCTCATTCAACTTAATCCGAACCACTGGCCGTAGATACGATTCATAAAAAGGAAAATGGGGCCACCCAAGGTTGAACACCGGCAACTAAGGCGTGAGCTTAAAAATAAGGCCGCTTTTCGGCCTTAGAATGCCCTTTTTACTGTCGAAAAGATGCATTTAAGAAAAAGGCAAGTTGGTGCCACTCCAGTGGTTGCTTGCTTCTTAAACCGCCCTTTTTGGTGTCAAAAACATCACTTTAAGCCCAAATACGGGACTGTTGAACGAAAACCAGGCGAATCAGATTTGTTGGGTTTCGCCCCTTGAGATCATGTCCCGCCAGATGCTTGATTTTCGTAGGTTGGGTAGAGGTACGAAACCCAACATTATCGATGGGGATCTACCCAACCTACCAAAAAATGTACTTTCCGTTCAGGCACTATAGGGATAGAAACCACGAATCACACGAATGACACGAATAAAGAAACAATTACTTGAAAGCAACGGGAATGAGCTTGAGCCTGCTGGTAAACTTCGGATATTACTCAAAACTGGAATATCAACGCATTGTAAAATATTTTCCTAAATTTCGTGTAATTCGTGTATTTCGTGGTTGAATCTTTTAAATGAAGCCTTTAAAAAAAAAGAGCATAAGTAAAGTTCAATTTCTCAAATCCCTTTTCGATTGAAACAGGCCAACATTAACAACATTATTAAAAAAATATATAGAGAAAGATTTAGAAGGGGATGGAAAGGCCCCATATTATGAAATTCGCTTTTGTTGATGATTGCATCTGCATAGGCCTGCAACATGAAAACCTTGGGGTATACAACCCTCCATAAGGCAGGTCCCCAATTGGTTGAGGAAGAAGGGACAGCGGATCTTACGATGTCACTATTGATAATCTGATACCCGCCATCGGAAATTAAACCAACGAACAGAATTCCCATGGTAAAAAGCGCACTGATAAAATCCGGCATAAAAAGAGATAAAAAGCAGACGCATGCAATCACAAAAAGGAGATTGATCGAACATACCAAAGATGCGGTCAAGTATCCCGAAATGATGGTTCCCGTTTTTACCCATACCGTTAAAAAGATCGTGCAGTGAAGTATAAACATGAAAACAAGGCAAAGTACCCAGGTGCCGGTGACCCGGCCGAGAATATATTGCCATCTGAAAACAGATCTGGAAAGAAACAAAACGGTGCTTCCATCCTCACGATCCCGGCTGAATATCTTCATGGAAAGCATGGAAACCATCAGAAGCATTCCGGCGGTAATTAGATGGAAAACAATTTTTGAAACATGCCAGGCAACCGTAGCGGTATCCACCATTTTCCCATTGACAGTATATCCGTCGTCATAACATCCGCGGATCGACAATATGAATAGAATAGAAAGACCCAGGAGAACATAAAAACTTTTATGCCGCATCTGGTCCCGCATGGTATAGATCGTAATTTTTATGACGTTATTCATTTTGATGCTCTATATATCGGACAAAAACATCTTCGAGCGTCTCGTGATCCTTCACGATTGCGGTTATGGTATCCTTGATAAGGATTTTCCCCTTGTACAGGATTGCTGCCGTTTCACATGTTTTTTCCACCTCTGAGAGCAGATGGGAGTTTAAGATCACGGTCACTCCCTTGCCACGGAGGTTTTCAAGAATTTTTCTGACATCGCGGATACCGATCGGATCGAGCCCCGTGATGGGTTCATCCAGTATCAGCAACGTTGGCTGACCCAGCAGGGCAGCCCCTAGACCGATGCGCTGTTTCATGCCTTTTGAGTATGTAGCGGATTTTTTCCTTTCCGGCCCTTTCATGGCAACGATCTCGAGCACCCTGTCAACTTCCTTTTCGGCGTTTTTCCCGGACAGTCCGATTAAAGAAGCATGCCGCGACAGATATTCAAATCCGGAAAGATACGGCGGCATCATGTGCTGTTCGGCGATATATCCGATGTGTTTGCGGGATTCCGGGTCGGATGCAGGCCGTCCATTGATTGTAATGCTGCCCGAAGAAGGTTTGATAAAATCGAGAAGCATTCGGACGATGGTCGTCTTGCCGGCACCGTTTGGTCCAAGCAATGCAAAAGACTCTCCCTTTCGAATCGTATATGAAACATTATCGACCGCGGCAAAGGAACCAAATTTTTTTGTAACGGAATCAAGTATGATCATATCACTTGTCCAAAAGCTTCATGATCCGTTATGATGTTGAAAACCGTGTCAACAGGCGCATTAAATGATTGCGTTATTTTAATGTGTTGTTCGCCCATGTCGCTGACCTCCTGTTGAATATTTATAAAGATATTACCTTCTTAGAG
>PVMK01189255.1_pt2 | contig 12847 bp, 11 predicted proteins | sample 1853481 | NCBI WGS metagenome assembly PVMK01 (sample SAMN08533507, study PRJNA380276) | Marine sediment metagenome, whole genome shotgun sequencing project.
GCATCCGGGTGCGGTGCACGATCATATCTATCGCCCCGTGCTCCAGCAGGAATTCACTGCGCTGGAAGCCTTTGGGAAGTTTTTGGCGAATGGTCTGCTCGATGATATTGGGGCCGGCGAAGCCTGCCCTGGCATCGGGCTCGGCGATGTTGATATCCCCCAGCAACGCCAGTGAAGCGGACACACCGCCGTAGATTGGATCGGTCATCACAGAAATATACGGCACGCTCTCCAGCTTCATACGCTCGATGACAGCACTGGTCTTGGCCATTTGCATCAGTCAGATCAGCGCCTCCTGCATCCTGGCGCCCCCGGACGCGGCAAAACACACCAGCGGGATACGCTCTTCCAGGGACAATTGCGCTGCGCGAGTGAATTTCTCACCCACCGCGGCGCCCATGGAGCCACCGTGAAACTTGAATTCAAAGGCCACGGCCACAATCGGCAGGCCCCGTAAATTGCCACGCATGGCGATCAACGCATCTTTCTCGTTGGTGGACTTTTGCGCTGCGCTCAAGCGATCCCGGTAAGGCTTTTTGTCCTTGAACTTAAGCCGGTCCACCGGCTCGATATCCGACAGTATCTCTGTCCTGTCCTCGTCGTCATCCAGAAAACTGTGCAGGCGCCGGCGAGCGCCAATACGCATATGGTGATCACACTTGGGGCAGACATCGTCATTGCGTTCGACATCAGGGCGGTAAAGTACCGCATCGCACTTGACGCATTTTTTCCACAGACCCTCGGGCACACTGCTGGAGCCCTTCTCACTCTCCTCGCTGCGCACTCCCGACGGTAGAATTCTGTCAATCCAACTCATATGCTTTACCCCACCCTTACGGTGTCGCCATTATAGACGCGGTGCCCGTGTAGTGTCCCGTATAAAGTGTACACTAGGAAGTGCTGTCTATCCCCTGTCGAATCGTCAGCAACAAGTCACTGGCGGCATCCAATGCCGCCTCATGGTCGCCGCCGGACTCAATGGCCCGGGCCATGCTGTCAACCAGTGCGCTACCCACTACCACCCCGTCGGCTACTGCCGCTACAGACCGCGCGGACGCGGCGTCCTTGATCCCAAAGCCCACGGCCACCGGCAGATCGCAGTGGCTTCTGATCACGGCGACACGCCGCGCGACTTGCCCGGTGTCCAGATTGCCGGCACCGGTTACACCTTTGAGGGAAACGTAGTAGACAAAACCGCTGGCCTGGCCAACAATACGCGCCACGCGCTCATCCGGCGTGGTCGGTGCCACCAGGAAAATATTATCCATTCCCACGCGCTGCAGCTCGGCGTTAACACCCTCCACCTCTTCCGGCGGGATATCCACAGTGAGCAGCGCATCCACACCCGCCTCCGCGGCGGCATCGGCAAATACGCCATAGCCCATGTGCTCCACCGGATTGGCGTAGCCCATCAATAACACGGGTGTGTCTTTATCGCCCTGGCGAAACTCCCTCACCAGTTCCAGTACATTGCGCAGTCCGGTGCCATTCGCCAGCGCACGCTCATGGGCCAACTGGATGACCGGCCCCTCCGCCATGGGATCCGAGAACGGCACCCCCACCTCAATGATATCCGCCCCGCTCTTCACCAGAGCGTGCATCAGCTTCACAGTGACATCCAGCCCCGGATCCCCCGCCACGATATAAGGAATCAGGGCTGTGCGGCCCCGCTCTGCCAGTTGCGCGAAACGCCCTGCAATACGACTCACTACACCCTCTCCCTCGTCTAAATCCCGATACCATCGAGCTGGGCAACCGTATGAATATCCTTGTCGCCTCGTCCCGATAAGTTAACCACTATCATCTGCTGCGACGTCATGTCGGCCGCCAATTTTTCTGCGTAGGCCAGTGCGTGGCTACTTTCCAACGCCGGCATAATGCCCTCTACCCGGGTTAATGTATGAAACGCCCGCAGGGCCTCATCATCATCCGCCACCACGTAATTGACCCGGCCCATATCCTTCAGCCAGGCGTGTTCCGGGCCCACCCCCGGGTAATCCAGGCCGGCCGAGATGGAATGGGTATGCATGATCTGCCCATCCGCATCCTGCATCAGGTAAGTCCGGTTACCGTGCAGCACACCGGGCGTTCCCGCGGTCAGGGGCGCGGCGTGCTGATTGGTTGACATGCCGTGCCCGCCAGCTTCGACGCCATACATGGCAACGCTTTCATCGGCCAGAAACGGGTGGAACAGGCCGATGGCGTTGGAACCGCCGCCGACACAGGCCACCAGGGCATCCGGCAGGCGACCGGCCTGCTGCAAGGACTGCGCCCTGGCCTCGCGCCCGATAACGCACTGAAAGTCCCGCACCAGCATGGGATAGGGGTGCGGCCCGGCCACGGTGCCGATGATATAGAACGTATCGTCGACATTGGTCACCCAGTCGCGCATGGCCTCGTTCATGGCGTCCTTCAGCGTCCTTGACCCAGAGGTAACAGGAATCACCTGGGCCCCCAACAACTTCATACGGTAAACATTAAGCGCCTGGCGGTGGATATCGTCCTCACCCATGAATACCTGGCACTCAAGACCCAGGCGCGCGGCGATAGTCGCTGTGGCAACTCCGTGCTGGCCGGCACCGGTCTCGGCGATGACACGCTTTTTGCCCATGTGTTTGGCCAGCAACGCCTGGCCGATGCAATTGTTGATTTTGTGGGCGCCGGTATGGTTTAAATCCTCCCGCTTGAGAAAGATGCGCGCCCCGCCAATTTCGTCGGACCAGCGCACAGCCTCGTAAAGAGGAGAGGGCCGCCCCACGTAATGTGTCAGATCCAGATCCAGCTCCCGCTGAAAATCGGGGTCTGCCGCCAATTTGCGGTACAGGGCCTCCAACTCGGACAGCGCCGCCATCAGGGTCTCGGCAACGAACTTGCCGCCGTATATTCCAAAATGCCCCTGCGCATCGGGAACCGCAGCGAAAACGTTTTCCTGTGTATCACTTGTCATCTGTTAATCCATCCAACTGTTGATCCGCAGCGCGCACCGCCGCGATAAATCGCCTGATTTTCTCCGCATTTTTTATCCCCGGCGATTGCTCTACGCCGCCGCTGACATCCACCGCACAGGGGCGGACCCCGGCGATAGCACTGGCCACATTATCTGCGTGCAAGCCCCCGGCCAGCACCACGGGTAACGGCAGCATCCTAGATGCGAGCCGCCAGTCAAAGACCTTTCCTGTGCCGCCGGGCACACCTTCGCGCCAGCTGTCCAGCAGGATACCGCGGGCATCGCGGTATGTGTGGCAGGCCTCCTCCAGATTTGTCTCGGGCCTGACCCGCAGTGCCTTGATCCAGGGTCGCCGGAATTGCCGGCAAAACGCCGGCACCTCGTCGCCGTGAAATTGAACAAGGTCTATCTGCACATTATCCAGCACACGGGTGATTTCGTCGGCCAGTTCATCGACAAACAATGCCACAACAGAAACAAAGGGCGGCACAACCGCGACAATGTGTTGCGCCTGCTCTACAGTCACCGCACGGCGGCTTTTCCCGTAAAAAACCAGGCCAATGGCGTCCGCACCGTGGGCAACAGCCGCCTGTGCATCACCCGGGCTGGTGATACCGCAAATTTTGATACGCGTGTGAATCATCGGGCTTGTTAACTGGCAAAAAACAGGGCGCATAATAGCAGATCGCGCGCAGCGCTGTCTTCACGATAAGTGGCTCAAATGCCCTGACTAGCGCTCCAACCACCAAGGGCCGTAGGGCGTTTGCGGCAATCCATAATGCGCTGGATAATCCACCTCTACCAGATAGAGTCCATGCGGTGAGGCCGTCTCCGCCGCTTGCCTACGATCGCGCCCTGCCATCAACTCTTCAATCCAGCAAATTTCGTTGCGCCCGTACCCCACAGCCATCAGGGAGCCCACAATATTTCGCACCATGTGATGCAAAAAGGCATTGGCTTTTACGTCCACCACAACCAGGTCACCGCGACGACAGACATCGATCGAATGCACATTGCGCATGGGGGTCTTTGATTGGCAGCGGGCGGCGCGAAATGCACTGTAATCACGCTCACCCAACAGGCACTGGGCGGCCTGGTGCATCGCGCGTTCATCCAGGGGACGGCGCTGCCAGGTTACCTGCCCGTGCAATAGAGCCGGCCGTACCGGCGTGTTGGCGATAACATAGCGATAGCGACGGGCCAGCGCGGAGAAACGCGCGTGGAATTGGGTGATTACCGGGACAGCCCAGTGAATGCGTATATCGACAGGGAGATTGGCATTGCCACCCAGGATCCAGGCCTTGGCACTGCGCTGCACCGGGGCGTCAAAGTGGACTATCTGACAAAAACCGTGCACGCCGGTATCGGTACGCCCGGCGCAATGCACCCTCACAGGTGCTTGGGCAACCTCTGCAAGGCCGTATTCCAGTTGCTCCTGGACAGTCGGGACATCCAGGTGCGGCTGGGCTTGCCAACCGCTGTATTGGCTACCATCGTACTCGATACGGCAGGCGATCCGGCCACCCGCAGGCAGCGGGTCAGCGGAAAAAGGGGGTGACGGGCTGCTAGCCAATGCGTCCCAGCAACTGTTCGGCCTCAGCTTTTAGCTCATCAGTGGCATCGGCCACTACCTCTTCGAGAATCTCCCGCGCACCGTCATCGTCGCCCATATCCAGATAGGCTCGAGCCAGATCCAGCTTGGTGGACATGCCATTGCTTTCAGCAGCAATAACCAGCTCTTCACCCTCGTCGCCCAGGGCCGACCCGGTGTCAGCGAAATCAGCCGACAGGTCGAGATCATCAGCCACACTCCGCGGATCCACTGAATCCTCAATCTCCAGGCCACTGAAATCTGCCTCGAGCAGCACATCCGTGTCAGCCGTCAAATCCACCGGCGCCTCGCCAGTGCTCCCCACCAATGTGGCCGCGGCGAGGCCATCCAGTACTTCCTGGCCCCGGCTCAGACTGCCTGCGTCGTTGATCGCCTGTAACTCGGCAAACTGTGCCGTAGCAGCGTCACGATCCCCCATCTCTGCATACATTTCCAACAACTTCAGGCGATAAGCCGGATTGCCGGGCTCGTTACCTATCGCGTTATTCAGCAGGTCTATAGCCTGGGGATAGCGGCCGTAAGCGATATAAATGTCTGCTTCGGCCAGTGCATCGCCGGTATCGACGTCCGAGGCGTATTCATCGTGTTTACGCTCGCCATAGCCACGGCTATCGCGCGTTAGAAGCTCTTGTTCCTCTTCTGCAAGCAGCGGTGCTTGTTCCTCTGCAAGCAGTGGCTCCTCTGCATCGGTGACGCTGGCCATTTCAGGTGCTGCAGGCGTCTCTACCTCGAGTTCCTGGCTCTTGAGTTGCACATCAGCGAAAACATCTTCCTTTGGCGCGGAAGCCGCTGGTTGTTCGTTATCCTGCCCACGGCGACGCATAAAAAAGAATCCCAGGAGCGCCAGCGCCGCGGCTCCCAGAATATAAGAAATGTAGCTCATGCCTCCGCCACTCTCTGGTGCCTGTGGCTGCCTGGCAACCGGGGCCGGCGCTGCGACAACTGGCTCCGGCTCGGCCACGGGCTCAACCTCTTCTTCGATCACCTCCTCTGCAACCGGCATGCCCGGCTCATCGAGGTCTTCAACTTCGGCAACGGCCTCCAGTGTATCGGGTGCCACGGCCAAATCTTCGCCAGTTTCTACCACGAGAGCGGCTTCCCCATCGTCATCCGCAGAACCGTCAGCCTCAGCCAACGCGCTCTGCAGTGCTGCGATCTGGTCATCCTTCAAACTGACAATTCGCTGCAGGGTCTCGACCTGCTGCTCCATAGCAACCAGGCGCTGCTCTGCTTCGGATCGATCCAGTGCAGATTTGTCCAGGTCTTCCATCGCCGCTGTGCTGGCGCCGACTTGTTGCTGGCCCGCCCCGGCACCTTCACCGGTGTCTGCGGGCTGGTCAGGCTGTGCCGATATACGCAGGGATGGGCCACCGCTGGAACGGGGCTGGGAAGCGCGGCCTTCCCGCCAGTCATTATTTTGTTGGCGCACTTCTGCCAGCGCCGCGCTCAGATCAGCTGAACTGATATCACCGGCGTCCGGCAAATAGACAATATAGCCCGCTTTTACCCGGTTGATATTGCCATCAATAAACGCATCGGGATTGATGCGCTGGATATCCAGCATGGTCTGATGTACAGAGGCCCCTTCAGGCTTCGCCTGCAGGGCTATTTCCCACAGGGTGTCATCACGATGGACCATGTAGCGATGCCCCGGCATGGGTGCGGCGGATGCCGCCGCGTTATAGTCGCGTTCCGGCATCTCTCCCGGCGACAGCTCGGATTTTTTGATGCCAACATGGGTGCCACTAGTCTTTACCGCGGCCGGGCCCTGTGTTTTTTTTACCGGGGCCGGCACTCCCTCGACTTCCGCCACCCGCTCACTGATAGAGATAACCGGGGTGCTCTGGTCAAATACAGGAGGATCCACCAAAATCGTATACTCGCGCAGCAAGCGGCCTGAGGGCCAGCGGGCCTCCACGATAAAATCGAGGTAGGGCTCCAGCACCGGGTCATCGGACGATATGACCAACTGGGCATTGCCGCTGCCAGTCGTCACCACTTCAAATTTGATACTGGTAAGAAAGTAGGCGCGATGGAGGCCTAACTTATCGAAATCTTCCTTGGTAGCCAGCCGAATCCTGATTTCGTCCTGGTGCAGGCCGCCGATGTTGAGCAGATCAACCCTGGCATTTAAAGGCTCATTGAGAAATGAATCCAGGGTCAGTTCACCGAGGCCCAGGGCCATCACCGAACTCGCCTGAAGGCACCCGAGAGAGAAAACAACAGCAGCAAACTTACGAGCCATACTGGTCCCTTATTATTTTTTGCGCTTAATCTTAAGCCGGCCTCCCCTGGGCCTGGCCACTGATTCGGAAATGCGACTTGCGCTGCGCTTGAAAACCCCAACCCCTACAAGCACTTGCACCACTCACTAGAAGTAGTGCTTAAATCGCCCCGCGCACTCGTAGCACCCCGAATATCACCCCAAGTATCAGTGATGTATCTGCATTAATCAAGGTAGGTTGACACCAAGCTCTCGGCAATTTGCACACTATTAAGAGCGGCCCCCTTGCGCACATTGTCCGAAACCACCCACATATCCAGCCCCCGGGGGTGGGAGATGTCCTCCCTGATCCTGCCCACGAAGACCGGATCGTGACCCGCTGAATCACTCACCGGCGTGGGGAAGCCCCCGTCAGCCCGCTCATCCATCACCGTCACTCCCGGCGCGCTCTCCAGCAGGGTCCGGGCCTCGGCAGCGGTAATTTTGTCCACCGTTTCTATATGCACCGCTTCACTGTGCCCGAAAAACACCGGCACCCTGACACAGGTCGGGTTGACCGCGATCCCCGGGTCGCCAAAGATCTTGCGGGTTTCCCACACCATCTTCATCTCCTCCCGGGTATACCCGTTGTCTTCAAATGTATCGATTTGCGGCAGCACGTTAAAAGCAATTTGCTTGGGATACACCGCACACTCGGCTTCCTGCCCATTTAGCAGCCTGGCGGTTTGCCCCGCCAACTCCTCGATGGCCTCTTTTCCGGTACCGGATACCGCCTGGTAAGTCGCCACATTGATGCGCTCTATGCCCACCGCATCATAAATGGGCTTCAGGGCCACCAGCATCTGGATGGTCGAGCAGTTTGGATTGGCGATAATATTGCGCACCGCGTAATCCGCCAGGGCTTCTATATTGACTTCGGGGATAATCAGCGGGATATCATCAACCTGACGGAAGTGGGAGGTATTGTCCACCACCACACAGCCGGCCGTTGCCGCCCTGGGGGCAAACTCGGCTGAAATGCTGCCGCCGGCCGAAAACAACCCTATTTGCGCCTGGCTGAAATCAAATTCCGCCAGGTCGGTCACTTTTACCGTACTGCCATTGAACATGATGGTCTTGCCGGCTGAGCGGCTACTGGCCAGTGGATACAGGTTACGCACGGGAAAATTCCGCTCTTCCAGTATGGCGATCATGGCCTCTCCGACCGCCCCGGTTGCACCCACTACCGCCACATCATACAAAGCACTCATTAGCCTTTCCTCTTACTCTTTACTTAATAACGTCAAACAGCCAGGGCCAGCGCTGCGCCACGCGCAGGCCTGCAAGGGCCTGGGGCGAGGTCACCCCGCGAATAAATTGCGGCCAATATATATCAGCACACTGCCGTCGTCACGCTGCTTTACGAGGTGGTTTTGCCATAATTTATCGTAAAACGCCTGCCCGCTCATGGGACACCTCTCGTCGGACCATAAAAAGCAACAAGTTGCCCAGGCGGCGGCCCGGCAGAGATTACCCGGTCAGGTACGGCTCAATTGGGCGCTTGACTCGACGGAATGTATCCAGCGTTCCCCGTGGGCCGATATGGCGCACTGCCATGGCGGAATTACTTCAGTAATCACAGCGCGGCAAAGGATTCTCAGCCTATACTCGAAAATGTCAGGATTTTTTACAAAATGTGTGTTTATAGATTCAGTGAATCGCCCAAACCCGCACGGTTACTGCGATGGTACGAAAATTGCCTTCCTGTTGCTCGCTACGCAGCTGAGCTCATTACAGTAACACCTGCCGTTTGCTTGGGGCGAGTGCGCAACGCCTTCGGGAGCAAAAAGATGAAGTCGACTATTCACAATAATCAATTTCCGATAGCTGTTTTTGTTCTAATTACAGCTCTGAATATCGGTCTGGTAATAAACTTTCTTATGCCGAATATCAACGGTACCGGGTTTGCTCTTAGTGGCATACAGGTCTACGCCCTGGCCGGACTGGAATTGGCAGCCGTAATCATCACTTACACGCTTAGCAAGCGAAGAGCTACGAGTGTATCTTTTTAGGGTGCCAGCCTACCCCTGACAGCTAGCCGCGCAGCACGCCATCGCCGGTACGGCCGTCTTTCCACATGCCGTCGTGATGTCAGCCAGGGTCATCAATAAGCCGCCATGGCAAATACCCAGGGAATTGCTGTCTGTCCTCTAAAAAATCCCCATCGCCAGGCCCGCGGCGAATGCCTGACCCAACTCTTCACTGGAACTCAGGTGGGCGGCGGTCACTTCCCCGCGCAGTATCAACGGCTCCGCCGCTACAGGGAAAGGATAACCCGAAAGAATCCGCTGGGCCTGGCGCACTGCCCCGCGTCCGTCATTGCCCGCACTGACCAACAGAGCATAGGGTAATACCAACCCCTTATCGATACTGGGATAAAAAGTGCGATCCAGGAAATCCTTCATGGCGCCACTCAAGGCACCGGAATTCTCCGCCATCACCAGCAACAGGCCATCAGCCTGCAACAGATCCGCCGTGCCTGCATCCCACACCCGCTGTACCTTCACCCTGACTTCGGGCTCTGATCCCGCCCCGCGCCAGGCGGCACGCGCCAGCTGCGCGCTGGCTCCGCTCTGACTGTGATAGACCATCAGCAGTGACTTCATAGGGTGCTCGGTTCGAGAAAAATACAGTCATGATTGGAACACAGCCAATTGATTGTGTCATGCGCTGACCTCCCACCGTTCACACGCGGCGTATCCGCATGCAGGGGTTTGTCGTTGTTGTGCAGCGACTGTTCGACGGCAGCAACGTCGGTAAACAGCTGCTGAAACTGGCCGACCCGGCGTAGTTACCCACAGACTGACCTGTGGATAACTATGGGGACAGAATTCCCGCATCAATCCTTCAAGACGCCACGGTGGTCGGGTAAGGCGTTATATCAGAACCCGCGAGCTATGGTTTTGTAATCTTAAATCAATGACTTACAGATTTTTTATAGACTTTAAGCAACGCCCCTGCTGAAAACCTCTGTATTTGTGGGGCTAAAGCAGCCTATGTGGATATCCTTTCGCGGCAGTGGTTTGCGGCCACTAACGGCGCAAGCCACTAGTCACCACTAGTTTCATATACGAACCCGGCCACGGGCGGCCACGAAACACCCTCGTCAAGCGCCAGCCCGGTGCCTGATTGACCAGCAGCAGTGAATTTTGCGGTTGCGCTGAAAGTCGGGATCCAGGGTTTTTGCGGTAATATCCTCACAACAAAATTCATCCAGCAGGGCCGCGTCCAGCGCGAAGCCACGGCGATTATTGGAAAAGTAACACTGCCCACCATCACGCAATACCGCCATGGTGGCGCGCACCAGACCCGGGTGATCGCGCTGCACATCAAAACTGTCCTCCATGCCTTTGGAGTTCGAAAAAGACGGTGGGTCCAGCAGGATCAGATCGTAGCGACCCTGCGCCTGCTCCAGCCAGCGCAAACAGTCGGCCTTGACCAGGGTATTGCGGGCCTCGTCCAGTCCATTGTGAGCAAGATTTTTGCGTAACCAGCTGAGATAGGTGTTGGACATGTCCACGTTCGTGGTGCAGCGGGCACCACCGAGGGCTGCGTGCACGCTGGCAGTGCCGGTGTAACAAAACAGGTTCAGAAAATCCCTGCCTTTTGCCTCCCTGCCAATACGCAGTCGCAACGGCCGGTGGTCAAGAAAAAGCCCGGTATCGAGGTAATCATGCAGGTTTACCAGCAGCTTCGCCGGCCCCTCGCTGACACTCAACAACTCTCCCCTGGCCGCCTGTTTTTCGTATTGCTCGACGCCGCGTTGCCTGCGGCGCTGCTTGTACACAATAGCTTCAGGGGACACATCAAGTGCCACGGGCAGTGCCGCGCGCACCTCATCCATCCGACGCGATGCCGCCTCCGGATCCACTCCGCGGGGCGCCTGATATTCCGCCACATGCACTTGCGCCGCGTATATATCCACTGCGACCGCATACTCGGGCATATCCGCATCGTACAGGCGATAACATTGCACCTGCTCACGCTGCACCCACCTGGCCAGGCGCTTACGATTCTTGCGCAGGCGGTTGGCGAACATCTGTGCACCCGCAGACAGGGAGGCCGGGGTGGCCTCGACCGCGGTCGCCGTCTCTACCGCTCCACGCAGCTTATTATCCCTTAAATCAAATAACAGCAGGCTGGCGGGGATGGCGCCATTAAACAGGGCGTAACGCTTGTGGCTGCGCAGGCCTGTGGCCTTGCCCAGATCCAGGTCGGAGGTAAAGATGGCGGCCTGCCAACCCCCGAATTCCGCCAGCATTTTCTCACCGAGTTGTCGATACAAGTAACCCAGGCTCTCTTTATCCCCGAGGCGCTCCCCGTAGGGCGGATTACAGACCAGCAGGCCCAGGGGCATAGGCCGGTGTGTGGGTCTGGTCAACTCAGCCAACGGCTTGCAACTGACCCGCACGACTTTTTCCAGCCCTATGCGCGCTATATTTTCCTGGGCACGCCGAATGACCTTCGAATCCGCGTCGTATCCGCGGATATCGGGGAGTTGCACGGCCCTGCCCCGTTCCGCGCGACCCCGGGCATCACTGAGTATCGCCTGCCACTGCTGTTCGTTGTAACCGCGCAAGTGTTCGAAGCCGAAGCGCTTTCTGCCCAACCCGGGTGCAATATCGGCCACCATCATGGCCGCCTCCAGCAGTAAGGTAGCGGATCCGCACATGGGGTCGACCAGCGAGCCCCCCCTGGCGGCGATACCCGGCCAGTCGGCGCGCAGCAAAATAGCCGCGGCCAGGTTCTCTTTCAATGGCGCGGCTCCCGCCCGCAGGCGATAACCGCGCTGGTGCAAACTGCCGCCGGAGAAATCTATGGACAGGTGCGCCCGATCCCTGACCAGGCGTATGTTGAGCCTGACATCCGGGTTGTGCCGCTCTACCGATGGTCGTTGGCCAACTTTAGCCACAAACCAGTCGACAATGGCGTCCTTACTGCGCTGGGCGCCAAACTGGGTATTGCGGATCTCGCGATTCTGGCCGGAAAAATCGATGGCGATACTCTGCTGCGGCCCAAATAGTTCGCCCCAGTCGATAGCGCTCAATTCACGGTAGAGGCTGTCTCCATCTCCGGCCTCAAGGCTGGCGATTGGCTGCAGAATACGATTGGCCAGGCGCGACCAGAGGCAGGCGCGATAAGCCAATGCCAGGGGGCCACCGAAATACACACCGGCCACAGTTTCACGGGTGTCGCTGGCCCCCAGGGCCGACAGTTCCACCACCAGCAGGGCTTCCAGCCCTTTGGGACAGGCCGCAAACCAGGGCTCTTTTTCTGTGGCACTTACAGACACCCGGCTGCGCTCCCGATCAAGAGATATATCATATTTTTCATATTTATTAAGGGGTTATAACTGTAATCTAAAGAGAATTAGTAACTTATATAGTGATCACAATCTCAAGGCGACTTGCGCCGCGTCGCGAGAGCCCGCTTACGTTTGCGCGGGGCGGGCTTTTTTTTCGGGGCTTTGGCTTTGGCCTTTGCCTTGGCGGCCGGGGCCGACTCCTTGCCAGTCTGTGCATGGGCCTGCTGCTTTACGCCGGCCGCCTTCTCACTTTGCATCACATCCAGCACCAGGTTGCAGGAGCTCTCCATATAGTGAATGAAGCGCTCGTACTCATCATCACGCAGGCTCCTGAGTACATCGTGCTGACGATACAGGTTAACAAAACGCCGCTCTCGCTCGTATTGTTTAGGCAGTGCGAGTACGCCCCACTGTTCCAGAGTCTTCTCCAGAGCGGGATTGTAGGTGCGCATAAACTTGATCAGGAAAGGAATCGGGTCGTGCCTGGCCAGCAGCGAGGCACTGCGTAACATCAATTCCAGCGGCATGATGGTTGAGCCGCTTTCGATATCTTCCAGCACGGCTTTGTCCGACAAGCCCAGGCTTTCAGACAAATCCCTGATCGACATACCCGCTGTTTCCCGGGCGTCCCTGAGAAAATGCCCGGCATCCGCCATCGCTTCCAGCCGCTCGGGCTCGAGTTGGTTCAGCACGGTAGTACGCAACCAGTTCTCGCCAAAC
>PVMK01128638.1_pt1 | contig 12846 bp, 10 predicted proteins | sample 1853481 | NCBI WGS metagenome assembly PVMK01 (sample SAMN08533507, study PRJNA380276) | Marine sediment metagenome, whole genome shotgun sequencing project.
AAAGGCGATCTGGTTTTCTTCGCTACCTCCGGAGGTAGAAGGGTTTCACACGTGGGTATTTATGCCGGGAATAGTAAATTTCTGCATGCTCCCGGCAGAGGTCGTAATATACGAATATCGTCCCTATCAAGCACCTATTACAAATCCCGCTATCTGGGAGCAAGGTCGTACCTTTAATTTGGTTGAATAGTTAACTATCTTTACCACTCACCTTCTCATCTATCTTTTAAACCCTCTATCACCACGACCCTTCGCATCACCTTCTTATCCTTGCCCAGATCAAAATCCTTGCGGACCACCCGGATGCGCCCCTGGGCATACAGCTGAATGCAGGCCGGGTAAAGCTCCCATTCAAGTTTTAGGCCTTTCTTGCGGATTGTATCGATGGCATCTTCCGGTTGGATTTGAAATGCGCGCTGACCGATAATCGGTCCGGTATCTTCGCCGTAGTCGATGAAGTGAACCGTACAACCACCGACCTTGCACCCATAGCGAAAAGTATCGCCATATCCGTCGACTCCGGCAAATGCCGGGAGCAGGGCTGGATGAATATTCATAATACGCGGCCGGCTGCGCTCGATGTTGACCCGATCGATAAAATAAGGAGTTAGATTACGCATAAATCCGGCTAGCACTAAAAGATCGAAAGGATACGGCTCCATGGCCTCCAGCAGTCCGGCTTCGGCGATGGCTCGGCTTATCAAAAACATTTTTATCCTGGCAGAATCGTTTTTGTCACCAAAAAAATTTTGTTTTGCCCGCAAATCAGCAAAATCAAAGTCATCCGGCAGCTTCGCTTTTTCAGGTTCTGCTTTTGTTGCCCGAATAATTGAATTATAATCGACGACAAAAGTCGGAATGTTGTCCCGGCGGGCTCTTGCAAGACCATCGGCATCTGGATTATCCGAACCGACATACACCATTCGACCATTGATCTTGCCATTGCGGCACGCATCGATTATCGCTTGCAGGTTCGTACCGCCCCCCGAAATCAGAGCACCTATTCGGATTTTTTTAGTCAATTGAATTCCTCGCCTCCAAGACCCGAAGGCTGTTTATCTGGTATTTAGAATAAAGTAATGAAAAAATGCCAGAAATCACAGGGCAAATCAATGCTTAAGTTTAATTGCTCTCAATCTATGCTCTTTAATGCACAGCCGAAAAACCTGACACCTCGTATGAAACTAAGCTAAAAGCGAACCGCAGAATATCGAATATCGAATGTCGAATGTCGAAGGGTGGATTCGCTTCGCTCAGGCCTTTTTAAAATAGACAGAATTCATTACTTCTAAATTCGATATTCATTATTCGATATTCGATATTCGCTTTTTCAGAGTTTCTTTTTCGATTAATCTGGCCGCTTTTCAGGCCAGTGTTGACACCTGACACCTGAAACCTCTAATACATTACCAACTTGCTGTAACTCAGCAGACCCCTTGCACCAATTCAATTCGACTATGGTTGACAATAGACACTGCCATAACTATAATGAACCATTCTTATCATTTTCCCAAGGAAAGGATGTAAGGTTATGGCAGAAGGAATCATGGAGATAGATGACGGTAATTTTGAATCTGAAGTTTTACAATCCGATAAACCGGTGCTGGTCGATTTCTGGGCACCCTGGTGCGGTCCCTGCAAAGCCATTGGACCGGTAGTGCAAGATCTCGCCAACACATTTGGCGATCAAATTAAATTTACCAAGTGCAATGTTGATAATAGTCCCGTAACACCCGGAAAATTCGGAATCAAAGCCATACCGACGCTTATCTTCTTTAAGGAAGGTGACGTTGTCGAACAAATCACCGGAATGGTTGCCAAATCAAAACTGGAAGAAGCCATCAACAAGTTGCTGTAATTACTCCGCCCTGATAAATAGCAATACCTGGTTTGGATAAAATATAGTAGCCCGTTTGAAACTGATGGGAGTATTTTGATGTTATTCGGGCGGATTAATTACCCAATTCAACTAAATTATGATTGCAGAGCAGGGTTCCTTGTCGACAAGGGTCTAAAAAAATTAGGGCAAAAGAATGAAACGCCTCATAGTTGTTGGAGTCATTATTTTACTTTTGGGTTCCAGTTGCTCCTCGCTCAAAAAATCGTGGAATGCCATCGTCGGCAAGGATGAAACCGGATCGGCCCAGGAATTGGCATGGGATGGCATGGATGCCTATGAAGATGGCGACTATAAAGACGCCATTGAATACTTCCAGAAGCTGAAGGACTGGTACCCGTTTTCAAAATACGCGATTTTGGCTGAACTGAAAATCGCAGATTCCCACTATCGTATAAAGCAATATGATGAAGCGATCTTCGCCTACGAAGAGTTCGAAAAGCTGCATCCACGCAACGAAGCGATACCCTATGTAATCTATCAAATCGGACTTTGCTATTACGATCAAATCGATACCATTGATCGGGACCAGACACCTGCCCGCAAAGCGCTTGAGACATTTCAGCGGCTGAACAAACAGTTTCCCGACGACCAATATGCTCGCAGCGGTAATGAGCACATCCCTAAATGTTTAAAAAGCTTAGCCGGAAATGAATACTATATCGGTTTTTTTTATTTTAAATCCAAACACTACCAGGCCGCTCTGCAACGATTTATGTCGGTGCTTTCCAATTACCCTGACGTCGGATACCACCAGAAAGCTCTGCAATTTATCGCTAAATGCGAAGCCTCGATAGCCGAAGAATCCATGGAAAACTAAAAAAACCCTTTACACTTGCCTGGTATTAGTGTAAAAAACCAGGCTTTTAACGGGTTACTTTTCATAATTTGAAACGCTCGATATTAAGTCGAAAGAAGGAGAATAAAAATGTCCCGGATGTGTGAAATATGCGGCAAAAAACCGATGGTGGGCAACAATGTCAGCCACGCGGGTTACTTTTCATAATTTGAAACGCTCGATATTAAGTCGAAAGAAGGAGAATAAAAATGTCCCGGATGTGTGAAATATGCGGCAAAAAACCGATGGTGGGCAACAATGTCAGCCACGCTCACAATCTAACCAAGCGCAGATTCAACCCGAATTTACAGCGTGTTCGGACGATTTCAAATGGCAGAATTAAAAAAATGGTTGTCTGCACCAACTGCATCAAGTCGGGCTCTGTGGTTAAAGCACCATAGCAAATCAGAGGAACTGACCCGCAAAGTAACATCAAAGTAAGTTTCGAACCAGTTACATCAGAAGGGGTTTTCAAAACCATAAAAACTCAAATCTCAAGCACCAAATCACAAATAAATCCAAAATTTCAATCTCCAATGACCAAAACAATTATCAAATTTGTCTCGCGTCGCTTCACAAACCCAGGGTTGCCGATGATGGGTGTCATTTGGTACAAGCGTAAAAGGATTATTTGTTTGGAATTTTAAATTTGGTTTATTGGGATTTGTTTGTGATTTGTTTTTTGGTGCTTGTAATTTTTATAACTTTCATTAACCAGGTAATATTAAATTCTTAAGATCAGATAATTACTCGCTTAAATTACAGAGCCCTCTCACCCGATCCTTTTGACATCCTGCACGAGTTTAACCTTTCTGATCGCCGACAAAATCCTTTCCAAATGGTTGGTATCTTCAACGCCAATCGTAAAATAGCTGTCGACCATCTTGTTGTCTCGGGTTTCTGAACTCGCGTTGAGGATATTGGCCTTGAATTTACTGATATTGCCGACCACATCAGCCAGCAGCCCGACCCGATCATGTGAGACAATTCGGATTTTTACCGGATAGGTTTCGTTGGCTTCCTGATTCCACTCGACCTCAATTTGGCGTTCGGGAGTCATGCGCAGGGCATTGACACAAGTGGTACGATGCACGGTCACACCATATCCCCTCGTGATATAGCCGATAATCGAATCACCGGGCACCGGCTGACAACATTTACCAAACCTGATCAGGATATCATCCACACCCTTGACGAGCACCCCGTCTTTAAGTCTTTTTTTACGAACCACTCGACCGACGAGTTTGTTAAAAATCGATTCCGGGCCTGCTTCCGGCTCCTGTTTGGGGGAAATTTTACGGACGACCTGCAGGGGTGTAATTTTTCCATAACCCACGTTGGCCACTAAATCATCAACTGCTTTAAATCCAAAATGGGCCCCGACATTCGCCATTTGCTCGGTTTTGAGCAGGGCATTAAAGTTGAGCTTTTCCTTGCGAAAAGCCTTTTCCAGCATTTCCCGCCCCAGGCTTATACTGCGTGCTTTTTCCTGGGTCTTGATCCAGTGTCGTATCTTTGAACGCGCTTTGACGGTCTTGACATATTTGAGCCAGTCTTTACTGGGATGGTGATTTTTAGCGATGGTTATTTCAACGATATCTCCGGTCTTCAATTCATAGGCCAGGGGGACCAGCTGTCCGTTGACTTTGGCACCGGTGCATTGATTGCCGACTTCAGTGTGGATCATGTACGCAAAATCAACCGTCGTCGCCCCATACGGCAAGGTTTTGATTTCACCGCGCGGTGTAAACACGTAAACCTCATCCTGAAAAAGATCCATACGAACATTTTCGAGAAACTCGCCGGGGTCCCGGAAGTTTTCCTGATTTTCCACCAGATCTTGGATCCAGGCAAATTTTTCACTGATATTTTCATCAATTTGTTTACCTTCTTTATAACTCCAATGCGCGGCGATGCCCGATATGGCAACTCGATCCATATCCCGCGTTCGAATTTGGATTTCAATACGCTCACCAAAAGGTCCGACAACCGTCGTGTGCAAAGACTGATACATATTGGGCTTGGGTCGTGCCACATAGTCCTTAAACTTATGATCGATCGGTTTCCACATCGAGTGGATTAGCCCCAGAGCTTCATAACACTGGGAGATGGAATCCAGAACAATTCGGAAGGCACTGATATCATAGATTTCTCCAAAAGGCAGGTTTTGCGATATCATCTTATTGTATATGCTGAAATAATTCTTGTTGCGCCCTAAAATCTCGCACGTCAAACTGGCCTCACCCATTTTTTCCTGGATGTAGTCTTTGACGGTTTGCATAAACTTTTCACGCTCGGTTCTGGATTTGGCCACAAGTGTTTGAATCAGGTCAAATTCATCCGGTTGGAGAAATTTGAAAGAGGTTTCTTCAAGCTCATTTTTTATCCAGTATATACCGAGACGGGCGGCTATGGGGGCATAGATGTCGAGCGTTTCTTTGGCAATCGCTTTCCTTTTGTTGGCCTTGTGGAATTGCAGGGTCCGCATATTGTGGAGTCTGTCGGCCAGTTTGATCAGAATGACCCGGATATCATCAGCCATTGCCAGAAACATTTTGCGCAGACTTTCTGCCTGACGTGCCCGGGAGCTGTGAAAAGACAGACTGCTAAGTTTGGTGACACCGGATACAATGTGACGTACTTCAGGACCGAACATTTTTTCAATATCTTCCGGAACGGCATGGGTGTCCTCGATCACATCGTGCAGGAATCCGGCTACAACACTGATGATATCCAGTTTCATATCGGCCAGTATTCCGGCTACCTCCAGCGGATGAGTGAGATAGGGCTCACCTGACAGACGAACCTGCCCCTCATGCACCCTGGCCGAATAGATATAAGCACGCTCAATTATACCTAGATCCGTTTCCGGATGGTATTCACTGATTCTATCTATGATATCATTAACTCGGATCAAATCGGATCACCGGTTGCTCGATACTTGTCACTCGTCACTCGTTACGGGTCACTCTAATACGCTTTTGCAAAAATCGCCTGACTGGCTCCGGGTTTGCCGCAACAGATGCAAGTGCCGGATTTTCTTTCCTTCTCAAAAGGAATGCAGCGGATGGTCACCGCCAGATCCTCTTTTATTTTTAGCTCGCATGCCGGCTCACCGCACCAGGAAGACACGGCAAAACCGCCATGAATTTCAGGTTTTTCCATTTTTGCGGTGTGAAATATTCGTAAAACGAATTCTTGTCCTCAATGGTTACCGTGTGATCTTTACGAAAGGTTTCAGCTCGCGCATAGAGGTTGTCCTGGATTTCATCCAACAAATTCGTTATTTCCGCCACGAACTGCTCTGTTTTGATGGAAGTTTTTTCATTATGCGCGTTGTCGCGCCGTGCAACATAGACTGAATTTTGCGCAATATCCCGCGGACCGATTTCAACCCGCAACGGTATTCCTTTTTTAATCCAGTCCCAGCCGCGAGCTCCGCCGATATCACGATCATCGATTTCCACAACTAATTTACGATGATGATAATATTTATCCCTCAGCTGATTGGCCAGTTTTTCGGTGTAGCCCATCACCTGTTCCCGGTCGTCAACTTTCCTGATTATCGGCAATAACACAAGATGCGCCGACGCCACCTTCGGCGGCAATATGATTCCATCATCATCGCCATGAGTCATGATCACCCCCCCTATCAGACGCGTGGAAGCGCCCCAGGAAGTGGTCCACACATAATCTTCGGTTTCGTCCGCGGTTTGAAATTTAATATCAGATGCTTTGGCAAAATTTTGACCCAGGAAATGAGAAGTACCGGCTTGCAGGGCTTTGCAATCCTGCATCATGGCTTCGATGCACAGGGTGTCGACTGCCCCGGGAAAACGCTCGGCAGCACTTTTGGCGCCTCTGATAACCGGCATCGCCAAATAGTCTTCGGCCATGCGGGCATACACATCGAGCATGAGCCTGGTCCGCTCAATGGCTTCTTCTTTGGTCGCATGCGCAGTGTGCCCCTCCTGCCACAAAAATTCACTGGTTCTTAAAAACATCCGGGTTCGCATCTCCCAGCGAACCACGTTGGCCCACTGGTTAATTAAAATGGGCAGATCACGATAACTGCTGACCCATTTGGAAAAAGAATCCCCGATAATCGTTTCTGAAGTCGGTCGAACCACCAGCGGTTCCGTCAAGGCGCCGGCCGGCACTAAAGTACCGTCAGCACCCTTTTCTAACCGGTGATGGGTGACCACCGCGCACTCTTTGGCGAACCCTTCCACATGCGCGGCTTCTTTTTCCAGAAAGCTTAAGGGAATAAATAATGGGAAATAGGCATTTTTGACACCGGTCGCCTTGAACATATCATCCATTACGCGAACGATATTTTCCCAAAGCGAGTATCCCCACGGCTTAATGACCATGCATCCTCTGACCGGAGATCGTTCCGCCAGGTCGGATGCTTTAATCACCTGTTGATACCATTCCGGATAATCCGCTGCTCTTGTCGGTGGTATTGCAGTCTTTACGTTGCGCCCCATGGGGTTCCTTTCAGTTAACAAGTTAGGGGCTTTGCCCCAATTGGAATGTAGGAATGATTGAGACAAAAACTCAAACCTCAAAAATACCCTATATTTTCACTAAGTTGTAGAAATTCCGGGACGATTAATTCGTCCTCAATCCTTCAACCCGCGGTTTTTTCGTTCGTATGCTTCCACTTCGGCCATCAACACCTCAACCAGCTTTTCCTGGGGAAATTTTTTGACAACCTTACCCTTGCGGAATAGAATACCGGTGCCATCTCCTCCCGCGATACCGATGTCGGCTTCCCGGGCCTCTCCGGGACCGTTTACCAGACACCCCATAATTGCAATTTTAATCGGCGAGACTGTCGTCAAGAGGGCTTTCTCGACCTGTTCGACAATACCGAAGAGTTCAATGTTGCAGCGTCCACAGGTGGGGCAGGAAATGATCTCCGGTCCACGCTGCCGGATGCCCAAAGCTTTGAGAATTTCATAGCCGACCCGCACTTCTTCAACCGGATCCCGCGTCAACGAGACCCGAATCGTATCCCCGATACCCTCGGCCAGCAGCGTTCCGATGCCCAGAGCGGACTTGACGATCCCGGAATACAGGGAACCGGCTTCGGTCACCCCGACGTGCAAGGGCAGATCGGTTTTGGCAGACAACAATCGGTAGGCTTCAACCGTACGCGGCACATCCGATGCTTTTAAAGAAACTTTTATCTGGTGAAAGTCAAGAGATTTCAGCAATTCGATGTTGCGCAGGGCACTATCAACCATGGCCTGGGCCGTGACACCCTTATATTTTTTAAGGATATCTTTTTCAAGGGAACCGGCATTAACCCCAATGCGGATCGAGACTCCGGCATCTTTAGCACAGTCCACCACGGCCTTTACTTTCCCGGCACTGCCGATATTGCCGGGATTAATCCTGAGGGCATCGGCACCGGCCTGGGCTGCGGCAATGGCCAATCGGAAGTCAAAATGAATATCCGCGATAAGGGGGATGGAAATCTTTGGTTTGATGAGGGAAATGGCATGGGCAGCTTCGGCATCCGGTACGGCCAGCCGGATGATTTCACAACCGGCGTTTTGCAACCGCTCAATTTGGCAAACTGTGCCGTTAACATCAGCAGTTTGCGTATTTGTCATCGATTGGACAGAAATAGGGGCCATATTCCCGACGGGGACATTGCCAACCATGATTTGACGCGTTTTTTTACGACTAACGTTTAAGGACATATCAGAATAGCGTGATCAAAAATTAATCAACGGGCACCCTTAGCATATTAAGGGCTCCGTCATTTAAATAAGTATTTATCTAATTTTTATTGTTTTTCAAAACTTTCTCAAACGACTGGGGTAGAATTTATTTTAACGCTACCCCCAATCTGGGTGCGCCCAATTGCAAATACAAGCGAAACTGTGATATACTTATCGGAAATTCCCAGATTCAAAAACTATAAAATTATCAAACAAGTGAATTTTATTCAAGACCGGATACAAATAATTTTGATTCAAATTGTTTTTGTCAACATAAAAAAGGAGCCATAGTCAATGACACTAGAAAAAGGACAGAAATTTTCAGCAAAGCACGGGCCTGATGCCCAGGCGGACCCGATCATCAAAGACAACGTAATCAAAAATGCCAGGCAAGGAAATCTGGCCTGTGCGGTCGCCTTTAAAATAGCAGAAGAGCTCGAGGTGCCGCCGGCCGAAATCGGTAAAACCGTGGATCTGTTAGATCTAAAATTGAGTAAATGCCAGTTGGGATTATTCGGCTATCAACCCGATAAAAAATTGGTTACGGCCAAGGCGCCTGAAAACCGGCAGATGGAAGAGGCTATCCGAAATGCCCTGGTTGACGGCAAACTTGCCTGTTGCGATGCATGGGACATTGCAAGCCGCTTCAACGTTCGGAAAATGGCTGTCAGCGGTGCCTGCGAATCTCTCAGCATCAAAATCAAACCCTGCCAACTGGGAGCCTTTTAGGCCCTTAGTAATTATTTTTGTGCATTATGTGGCAAGCTCTTTTTGTGAAACAATCAAGTTGCCCCAAGAAATGCCTAAAATTGCAAAATGCCTAATCCGCCGGAGGCGGACTATCGATTTTATTAAGAGAAGAAAGCAAGGGATATAATTATATCCACTTGCTGATTGGTTATTTTTCATGCTGATAATATCAGACGTTTATAATAAAGACGGAGCGACCTGTCGGGTCGTAGCCGAAGGCGAAGCCTGAAGCGACACCATAATTTTAGGCATTTTAGCGCATCTTAGGCATTTTAGGCATTTTTCCAGTTTATCCGGCTTAGGAATTTGGAATTTGGAATGCGGAAGGCGGATTTGAAAGCAGAGAGATTCCTTTTCCATAGCCAGGATCCACCGGAGTGTAGGAACCCCAAAAAAAACCAAACAAGAAAACACGAAAGGCAGCCAAGAAATTTCCCTCGTTTTCTCCGGCGGATGTTTTCAAAACATAAAAAATATTTTCATCGCATACTAAGAAAAAAACATAAAAAAATGTGAAGCAAAAAGTAATTAAGCCGCCGACGCCATGGACCAGCAATTTTTTTTCAGTATTCTAAGAACAATCGACGACCCTGGATTAGCGATTTTTCAGGGCGGATTAATTGATGATTTCATCAGCGATTTATAAAATTTTCCGTGAACGGCGTGCCATACAATTTGTGATTGTGGTGCTGTGGGTAATTGTTATTATTTACGTGCTTAGACCCTTCGTCAATGAGTACAAATTTGTTACCCTTCACAAAATAAATAAGACCGGTCAGATTACGATAATAACCCGCAATACGCCACACTGTTACTATCTTTATCGAGATGAACCCATGGGCTTTGAGTATGAGCTGGCCAGGGAATTTGCCGATTATCTGGGGGTCGAACTGAAAGTAAATATCGCCGAGGGCTGGGAGGCAATGATCCCGCTGTTAAATGATGGCGCCGGGGCCTTAATCGCAGCGGGCATGACCATTACTCCCAGAAGACAAAATCAAGTATCATTTTCGAATGGTTATATGGACATCCAACAGCATCTCATTGCGCACCGCAACAGAGCAAAAATAAAGAGTCTGGCAGAACTTTCAGGTAAAACCATCCATGTTCGTCAGTCGACTGCTTACCAGGAGCGGCTCGAGGAACTCCAACAGCAGGGGGTAGGGTTAACAATCGAGTTGCACAATGATATGCCCACGGAAGAGTTGATTCAGCAGGTCGCCCGGGGTGAAATCGAACTCACCGTTGCCGACAGCAATATCGCGCTGCTCAGCCGACGCCATTATCCCAGCGCTATCATGGCCCATCCAATCAGTGATCTGCAGCATCTTGGCTGGGCGGTGCATCCGGAAGCCCGCCAGCTTAAAACCAAAATCAATTCTTTTTTTAAAGCCATTAAAGAAAACGGCAAGTTCGATGAAATTTATAATAAATATTATGGCGGTATAACCAGCTTTGATTACGTGGATTTGAAAGTCTTTCATCGCAACATAAAAAATAAGCTGTCCCGCTATAGTCCTTTTATAAAAGCCGCAGCCAAAAAATACGGTTTCGACTGGCGTTTAATAGCGGCACAGATCTACCAGGAATCCCATTTAAATCCGCGGGCCAAAAGCCGTGCCGGCGCAAGGGGCTTGATGCAGCTTCTTCCCAGTACAGCCAACAGCCTTGATGTCAACGACATTTACAATCCGGTGGAAAATATTAATGGCGGGGTGCGGTATTTAAAAAAGCTATATGACCGTTTCGACAAAGCTGACGCTGCCAACCGGCTGCTGATCGCTCTGGCCGCCTACAATGCCGGCCAGGGTCACGTTCAGGATGCCCGCAACCTGGCGGTCAGAAAAAATCTCGACCCCAATTCATGGGAATCATTAGCCCAGACTTTACCGTTATTGCGATATCGCAAATACTATAAAGATGCCAAATACGGCTATTGCCGGGGTACCGAACCGGTGAGGTATATCAAGCAAATTATGATTTATTACGACATCTTAAAACGGCAGGGTATTGAATACGGGGAGGTGCAGGCGCGGTTGTGATAGAGATAAATGTCGAATGTCAAATGTCGAATTAAGGAATTCTATCATTTTAAACTCATAAAAAAATAGAGCGCAGCGACACCACAATTTTAGACATTTTAGTCAATTTAGGCATTTTCCGGCTTGTCCGGGTTAGGGACTAAAGCAACACTGTTTATCCATCTACCAATTCACGCAGAATAAGATGTTTGTTCGCCCACGAACGGATTGGTTCGCTTTTCCACCCCAAGGGTCGTCGGCTGATTATGGCCCGGATAAACTTTAAGGTCATCACTCAACATAAACAGTTTTTGCTGAATACTCTCCTTGAGTGTTTCGAAGCTGCCGCCCGGAAAATCAGTGCGACCGATTGACGCCGCAAATAATGTATCACCAACAAAAACCTCATGATCCGTATATAGCGAAATCCCGCCCGGTGTGTGTCCGGGAGTGTGAAGCACCTTTAAAATAACCTTGCCGAAAGTAACCTCATCTCCGTCCTGGAGTTCCCGGTCCGGTGGGGGTGAATTATCGGCTGCCATGCCCCAGGCTGCGGCACTGTCGGCAAGTTGATTGAGCATCGGCGCATCGAGAGGATGGATAAGTATCGGTGCACTGGTAACCTCTTTAAGCCTTTTATTGGCGCCGACATGGTCAAAATGGCCATGGGTATTAATGATAAGCTTTGCGGTCAGGTTGGACTCGGCCAGGGCCTGTAGAATCCGATCCGGTTCGTCACCCGGATCAATGACCGCGGCCTCAAGCGTCTCTTCACATCCCAGAATAAAGCAATTTGCCATAATCGGCCCAACAGCCAGTGTCTTAATTATCAAATCAGCCTCCTTGTTTTACAAAATACAGAAACCGGAAGTAGGAATGCGGAAGGTGGAAAGCAAACTGGTTGATTGGGTTGACTAAGTTGATTGGTTGTTTCAATAAATCCAATCATCACAACAAATTGCCGGCACATCGTGTCTTCAGACTTAGACCTTCCGCCCTAAACCATCCAATTCCATTTTCCAGCATCGAGAATTCAGCATCCAGTATCCAGCAACCAGATCCCACTCTCAACCTTACACCCTATACCCCCAACCCCGGATAAACCGGAAAAATGCCTAAAGTTGAGGAATTCTATCGATTTTATTAAGAGAAGAAAGCAAGGTATGTCATTATATCCACTTGCTGATTGGTTATTTTTCATGCTGAAAATATCAGACGTTTATAATAAAGACGGAGCGCAGCGACCCCATAATTTTAGGCATTTTAGCGCATTTTAGGCATTTTAGGCATTTTTCCGGTTTATCCGGGGTTGGGGTATAGGGTGTAAGGTTGAAAGCGGGATCTGGATGCTTGATGCTGGATTATCGATGCTGGAAAATGGAATTGGATGGTTTAGGGTGGAAGGTCTAAGTCTGAAGACACGATGTGCAGGCAAATTGTTGTGATCATTGGGTTTATTGAATCAACCAATCAACTTAATCAACCCAATCAACCATTTTGCTTTCCACCTTCCGCATTCCGAATTCCTACTTCCGGTTTTTGTATTTTGTAAAACAAGGAGGCTGATTTGATAATTAAGACACTGGCTGTTGGGCCGATTATGGC
>PVMK01127522.1_pt1 | contig 12843 bp, 10 predicted proteins | sample 1853481 | NCBI WGS metagenome assembly PVMK01 (sample SAMN08533507, study PRJNA380276) | Marine sediment metagenome, whole genome shotgun sequencing project.
TTTGGTTCAATCACTAAAATTTTTTCATATGCGTCTGCAGCTGATTCTTCTCTTTTATCGACAGAAAAGATAGTACCTCTTAGTAGTAATATTTCGATGTTATTAGGATCTTTTTCTAAACATTCATCCAGTTTTTCAATTGCTGCATAATATTCTTCAGTATCACGCAAGTCCTTTGCATCTTTTATGCAAAAATCCAACGAATCACCGGTGGTTGAAACTTCACTTGTTTGAGCATAAGAAATGGCTCCACGAAAACTGAAATAATTAATGCTATTAGAATAACATTTGTTACTATCACATATTTTTCATAAAATACTTGGTTAATAATTGTAGTTTAAAGTTAATGTAGCCCACCCCCATGAGTTGTCATATCAGTTAAACACTCAAAACTAGTAATGACATCATGTGGAAAATATAGGATTTAATGTTGATTCTTGATATCTAAATTTATGTTTAAAGTGTCACAGTCCAATCAAAAAACTTGCAACAAATAGAACACCGGTAATTCTACTAAACATCAAAGTCGATGACATGAATGGAACCAGATCATCAACAGAGTCAAAATTTTTCCGCAATCCTAATCCAGATTTTATCATTAGAGGAATAGTTAGCAAAGTAATCAACGATACTAGAGGGAAAAAATTTGTAGTCACACCAATTATTATTGTACTATATGACAACAGGGGAAAAATCCAAAAAAGTTTTGCTGCTTTTTCTTTTCCAACTGCAATAACTAAAGATTTTCTTCCCTTAGACTTGTCAGCATCATGATCAGGAAAAGAAGCAATAAACAGAACTAAGGAAGATAAAACTCCAACAACAATCCCTGCAAGAATTGATTCTATAGTGATTTCTCCTGACTGAATATAATATGTACCAATAACAATCATCGAACCTTTCACTGCAACAAAAAATTCACCTAAACCAGAATCAACAATTTTTGTTGAATAAAAATAAATTGATAAAATTGCAAATCCCAAGATTATTCCAACAATAATCCCATCTGTAATTACAAAATAACCTCCAATTACAGAACCAATAATTAAAAATGCAACTCCTGCACGATACACAGAAGATGGTTTGAGTAATCCTTCTGGAAGAACACCAGTTCCACCACTCATTTTAGTTCGTTTAGTTTTTGTATCAATTCCTCTTTTAAAATCCCAATAATCATTTAGTAAATCTACACTAGCATGAAGTGCCATCACGCCAAAAAATATCAAAATTGCATCAAGTGGATCAATGGAAGAGTTTTGCCACCAGTTAAGTGATAATCCAACAGAAACTGCAATTACAGATGCAAGAAGAAATCTCACTCTAATTACACGAAGCCATACTGAGAGCATTAAAAACAGTACTAGTTTTTCAGTATAATATTCATGAGTTTTGATTTCAGGCTATTGTTTATATCAAAACCAAATAAAACATGCCTATGATAATTGGTAAAATTTCAGAAAATGAGAAAATTGTGAAATTTGATGTTGAAATTCATTGTACTAGTTGTGGTAAAAAAGTACCAGGGGGATTGAAAACTAGTGAAAAATATTATCAAACTAAAGAATTCAATATAGAATTAGAAGATTTTAAGAGAAATTATCTTTGCGGGATGTGTAGAGACAGAAAAAGAGTGAATAAAAACTAAATCTCTTCGTCCTCTTCCCATTCTTCTTCAATATCAGATTTGGATTTCTTTAAGAACATGAATACCACAACTCCCACCATTAAAATTCCGCCAATTACAATATAGATGATCCATTCAGGTAATTCTAAATCAATTGAATCAAATACTTTGTCAGGTGCATCAACATTTACAGAAAATGAATCCATACTTTCTGAATATCCTTCAGCAGTTGCAATAATATCAAAAGAGATTAGAGGTCCCTCAAATGCAGTTAAACTAACAACTGCACTACCATCAGAATTTGTTCTGAAAAAATCGGGAGTTATCAAGATATTATCATCACTTGTAATTTTAATTGACACATTAGATACAGATTTTGCATTTTCATCATCTACAAATAATTTAAATTCAATTGGCTCATTTACACGAATTTCATCAGCCAACCCACCAGTAAAAATTTGTAATTGAGTTTGAGATGAAGCAGTATTAATTATCATTGAAGTTCCATTAACGCCTTTTGCACTTGCAGAAATCATTGCATTTCCAATAGAACCGGTAGTTTTGATTGGAAATGTTGCATATGATGTTCCTGCAGGAATTGTTGCATCATCGATTATCTGAACAACAGATTCTTGAGATGACACAATTTTTGATTTTACATCAAATTTTGGTATTACAGGATTCCCTTGTAAATCCACTAATTGAATAATTCCAACATTATCTGGATGATCTGCATTAATTTTACTTAGGGGTAAAATAACTTGCATTTTTGAAGATGGTTGAGTTATGAAAGTTTTACTTCCTTCCAAATCTGAATCAGTATTTTCACCAATAGGTTCCACAACAAGAGTAATTTTTGTTTCTTCTTCAGACACAGCAAAAGAATCACTACGTAATTGTGCAAAAGAAAAAGTTGAATATTGATTAATTTCTATTAATCCATTAGTTGGTGTAACCAAATATTTTCCGGTTTCGGTCATCACTTTTGGTCGTTCATTTCCATCAAGTGCAATCAAAAAAATATCAAAAAATCCATCACGATCAAAAATTAGACTATTCGTACCAGTAGGAGAGAAAAGCCTTACTTCTTTTTGCTCTAATGTGTTTACCACATTAACAGTGAATGATCCAGTGCCCACACCATTAACTGATGCAGAAATTGTAACAGGTCCTGTTTTTTGACCAGTAGAAACTGTTGCTGTTCCAAAGGAATAAGAGCTAAGAATTTTTCCTTCATCAACTATTACAGCTAATTCATTATCACTAGAAATTACATTTATTTTTTGAACATATCCGTCACTGTACTGATTTTCCTTTGATTGAATTGGATAAAGTTCATCGTCTTCCAAACAATCAACAGAATATAAAATAATATCTTCAGAATCCAAGTCTATATTTTGTATAATTTCATCATTTTCACCAACACTTTCGTTAGACTCTTTAGCACATTCTGGATGAATGTTAATTAAACTACCATCAGGACGTATACCATCATCATCATCATCATCTTCAATAATTGATAATTGATAAGTAAAAAAAGCAGTGGCGTTACTTGGAACATTTTCAAGTCCATATACAGCAACAGTGTGATCATAATCTTTTATATCAAATCCAAAGTCAAATACATTATTCATAGTTCGTTTGACATTGTTTACACCTTCAATTGATGTGCCAACAGTTCTAAAAGTATCAGTTGCTGTGCCATAACCATCAGCAGTAACCCCAATCAAAATATTATTTTCAAGTAAACTGTGTAAACTAAATTTTTGTTTAAGCAAATAACCAAATTCACCTTTTTGTATCATTGGTTTTTCTGATTGTACAATTGCTTGTAAAACCTCACCAATAGGATATTGTTCACTTGAGAAAAAAACTAGAGGAATATCATCAGGTGTTTTTGTTGGATTTCCTTCAGAATCTACAACAGTAACAAAAATATCCAAAGTTCTATCAAACTCTGCAGGGATTAGTTTAGGAAATACAGTTAATTTTAGTGCTGATGGTAGTGTAGAAGAAATTTTAATGCTCTTTGCAATATCTGAGCCAGATTCTTCATGAATTGCACGTAAGAAAGTGTTTCCTATTTTTTCATGGGCATATAATGTTCCCCATGCATAATAATTTCCTTGTTCAATAGTTAATATTCTGGAATTAGCAGATGCTAAAGATTTTTCACTTTCAAGTATAATTTCAATATCATGAGGAGCTCGAACTAAAACACCATCAAATGTTGTAAGATAAACAGAGAAAGGCATTTCAGAATTTACATGCATTTTAGTTGTAGGTAGATTTAATTCTAAAATCAAATCGTCTGGCAAATATGTTTTATCAGTTCCTATCTCAATTTTTTGAAATGTGATTTTCCCATTCAGAGAGGCAGTGATAGTTGTCTTTCCTGATTTCTCACCAATATTCACAGAAAAAGAGGCAAATTCTTCATTGGCCTTTAAGACAATATTTTTTGGTACAGATGCAATTTCTGGATCATCTGAACTTAGGCTAACTGTAACGTCATAAGTTGATGAAATAGGCACACCATTTTTACTCATAACATAAAGATAGCCTACAGGATGTTCTGCCACCCCACTTTCTAGGTGTGATGGAGAGATTGCAAGTTTTATTGAATACTCTGATAATAGATCTAAATTTTGCGCTGATGCAGATTGTAAATTTACTGCAAGTAGTAAAGTTATCGCAAATAAGATTATGATTGGTTTTTTTGTTTTCATTTTTTTCTCCATTTTTTCATTTTATTCCATCATAAAAAGGAAAAAAGGGTGGAGTTATCCACTTTGTTGTCCTGCAATAACTGTACCAACAAACACTGCACCATTAGCAGTAGTGAGTTTGAATTGTACATCTCGTCCGAATTGAACATCTTGTTCTAATTCAAGAATTATTGTAGCTTGTTGACCTGGTTGTAGTGTGGCAGTTGCTGAATCTTGTAGTTCTGCAGGAAGTAATGCTATACCTTTCTTTACTAATGTAAAGTCTTGTGCATTTAGCAATGTGTCGGCATTAAAGTCATCAAGGGTTGAACCTTGAATATATGTGTAAACACTACCTGCAAATCGTACTTCAGTTAATGCAACTGGAGAGACGCTATGATTTGTTACGTAAACTGCGATTCGTTCACCTGTTACAAGTCCATTGCCTGCAGTACCATCCAATAGTGCGGCTATTGGAGATTGATCAGTTAGTGTGCCATCATGTAATGTAAGAAGTGATACATCACTTGAATCATATCCATTAATTTGGAGTGATTCAATTTGTGGAGCGCCACTGATTTGTGCGGAACTAAAGAATCCTTGTGAGAACACAAAGACAATACTTCCACCAACGACTGCGATTGCTACCAAAAGAAGTGTTGCAATAACTGGAGCAACTGCTCTTCTTGAAGTCAACTTGTGTTGTTTTGACTGTAGTTTTGTCATGTCTGAATTTGATAGAATTGGGAAAGATGTTAAAGGAGATTGTGTTCAAAATGCACTACAATTGGATAGAGTGTGCGTAGGTGTAATAAAATGAACAATAATTAAAAGAAAACTTAATGAATTTGAGACTGAGTTTAAGGAGCGTTTACTTGTAAAACTATTTCAGACAAATTACCTACGGTGAAACTATCATTTGCTTCACCTGTTGCTAAAACATACATTACATACATGCTATCAGTTGCCACATCAGGAGATCTTGCACTAAATTGTATAGTATTAGTTGGTTCACCACTACTACCACTATTACCACCCATACAAGCAGAACCAGAACATGCAGGAAGAGTAGCAACTATTTGATGGGAATTATCACCAAAAGCATTCACAACTGCAGGGTTGATAAAACCTGAAGTAGGATTATTCAAGACTGTCACATTAGTCCATTCTTTAGGGATGTTAATTATCAATTTTCCAGAATTAATATAAGTAGAAGAACCGGTTTCCAGTTCAGCAAAAACAATATTGAATGTTTCAGTATTGTCAGGAGTAATATTTGAGCGAGAAGTTTTCATATGTGCAGGGTCAATAGAATCTACATTAGTTGACAGATATACATTTGATATTGCCATTGAAGGCGTATGCATTGTAGTTTGATATCCAGACTTACCAAAAGACCCCACACTAGTAAACACATTTGCTTGAACATTCAATGCTTCCATACTACTAGGCTGACCAGTGTGCTGATCAGGAACAACTCTAACTGAAAATGATTGTACAGAAAACGGAGAAATTGTTACAGGTGAACCAGTATTCTCCCACATCAAAGTATCAACATTAGGGCAAGACCAATTATCTGGGCCTTCAACAACTACTATGTCACCACTTCCACAATCAAATAGACTACCGTTACCAGTAATACCAGGACCAGTAAGAAGAATAGTTATTTTAGAAACATCCATAGTGGAATTTACTGGATTTACTACATTTACTCCCCATAAACCATGATTGTTACTATCATCACCATATGGACCAGGAATGGTCAAAAATATTTGTGGCCTTGCAAGTAATTCATCAGATAAAATATTGATTGTAGTACCACCTCCACCAGTACCACCATCAGTTGGTTCTCGTAATATACTGATATCAGAAACAGGATTACTAATTACAGGACCATCACCTGTTGCAGAAGATGAGAAAGTTAATTCATCTCCACTAGCTCCTGTAACTAAATAATCCCAAGTAAACAAAACAGATTCTCCTCTATCCAAATTAGCAAACGTAGGTGTAGGTGGTGAAGTTATAGGAGGATCCAATGTACCTGTTGTAGCATAACCAAGAGCATTAGGTATAACATTAGTAATAGGAAGAATTCCAGTATTAGTTACCAGCATTGCAATTGTAACATTTTGTCCAATTATTACATCAGGAGGATCAGTAACCATTTCAGCACGTAATCCAAAAGTACCACCACCAATCATATCAAGTTCAACAGTTTTGATGGAGCCAAATGAAGAGACAACTTTGATATTATATGTATCAGGAATCATTTCAAGTACTTGTGTTGAAACAACATCTGATGTGAATCCTGACGGAATAAATGCATCATCATAGTTTATGTCATATCGTGTTGAAGGTTGATCAGGTAATGTCTTATTTGTAATCCATATACTTGAGATTTCAACTGGGTTTTGACCTTGATTATTAATACTGACATTAAGATGATCATTTACATCAGTAGATGCAATAATTCCAAATTGTTCTTGTTGTTTTTTTATCTCTATTTCAGATACTATTCTCTGAGTAGAAACAATATCGGTTTGAGCATCCAAAGCTAAACTCGATACTGAAAAACCTGCAACCATCAAAATTGTAAAAAATAATGCGCCTACAACTGAGGAAATACCACGCCTATTTTGAGGCTGAAAACTAGTTTTTTTTATATTTATCGTAAATCACCGCTTACAAGTAAAAATTCGATTAGTTGAATTTTTCCAACATCTAGAAAAAGGCGAATTCCTTTGTTTAGCTTAATATCAGGATCTGCAGAACTTAATTTAACTAATACATTTCGAATTTGACCACTCTCAATTTCTATATTTTCATCTTGAAATATAGGACTACTGCCAACAGGTAAAAGTGAAAACGTACCATCAGAAGGGTATTTGCCACCAGTTAATGGTAAGGTTGTATCCAATTGAATACCAGATGTAGATGAATCCCAAGAATAAACAACACCATTTAGTGTAATGTCTTTAAGAAATAATGAATCAAGATTGCTATTTTGAATTTGAAATACAATGAATTCAGTTCCACCATTTGCTGGAATATCATTAGTAATACCAGAACAAGCAGGATTATCAACACCAGAGCCACACAAAAAACCATTGTTTTGATTATTAACGTTCGGCAACATCAATAATGTTGAAGAATCTCGTGCATCATAGGCAAGAAGCAATATATTCAAGGATGAAGAACCCATAGTGGATGCAGTAGCAAGATTACCAGATACAAATCCTTCATTTACAAAATAAGTAAGAGTTGTTGCACCAGATACTGTAACTGCCATCAACAACATTGTACTAATTATATCAGTTACAGCACGTCTGTTCTTTAAATGAAAATGTTTTCTGTCTTTAAAAAATTTAGTAGCAATTATTTTTGAGTTCATTTTTACCTATGTGTTAAAAGGACTAGCAATTGTAGTGAAAAAATTTCCCTTAGTTGTAGTAAAAGATATTTTGTATGCAGAATTTAAATATTCAGGATCATTCCAAATACCTGTACCTGTTAGTATAATTTCTGAATCATCAACTTCATCTATAGTAATCCTTTGATTCTCTTTAATTTGAATAGATTGGTTCACATCAACCCAATTTGCAATAATTTCTTGATTATCAATTTTTAGAATTGTTACAGTTGAAATTATGGATTCGACAGTTCCAATATTTAGTAGATCTATTGCAATGTTATCAGTATTAGGTTCAAATCTAACATTTTCAAATATCAGATCTTCAAGATGTAACTGATTTTTAGATTTTTCATGAAAAGAAAGATCATATGTGAATGCACTAATATTTTCCATTCCATTAAACAAAATTACAGAACCTACAGAGGTTACAATACCTAAAAGTACAACACTTCCCATAACCTGGCTTACAGCACGCCGATTTTTTAGAAGCGATTTAGAAGAACCATTTCTCACTTTTTACCACCATTTCTCAAATGCCATTCAGAAACAATTGAATCAAATGTAGATTTTTGTTCTTTAGTGCCATTTTCTACATACCATTCAGAAACAAATTCTTCTACACGAGAAATAATTTTAGAAAAGTCAGGCTCAGAGATTAAATTAATACCATAATGTTTAGCAAGACTTTCTACTCCTTCATTAATATCAGAAACAGTCACAAGCAGCGTATTAGTTGGATTAATGTCTAATTTGGGAACCAAAATAGAGTTCATAACAGATTGATCAATACCATTAGGTTGATTTTTTATGAAAATTAGAATTGAATCATTTGTAGTTTTACTTTTTCCATAAATTGGGATTTCATGAACGTTGCCACTTTTTCCTTTAATAGACACATTGAGTTTGGCAGTAAAGTTGAATCCTTGTAACAAGTTTAATAATTCATCTTTAATTTGACTGATATCAGAATTAATAGAAATTTCAGAGTTTTTTAGTTTGTAACTAAATGTTGTAACAAATTGTCCAGAATTAGTATCAAAATCATGTTCATGTTTTCTACAATGTAATTTAATCACAGCATTGTCAAATTTTTCAGAACAATCACTACATTGATACCACATTGCTGGAACGCGTATTTCTTTTTCAAAATTTTTGATTGGTTTCTTACAGGATGGACAAGTGGAATCATTTTGATCTGAAAAATCAAAATTAGTGCTTTCTGTAATATAACCACATTTCTTATGTTCAAACAGATTTAGTTTTTCAACATTCATTGAATGGCAACTTGGACAATAAAGACGAACGCTAGATGAAAACGTATCTGGGTGAATTGGGCAAACAATTAATTTCTCATAAATTTTTTTTTCTAAAATTCCATCAGTAACTAAACTATCAAGATATTCAATGTTATCCTGAACTTCACCTATTTTTGATAGTAACGGATAGAATAAACGACCTTCGTTATAATCTACAAATGGTTTTATTGTTCTGTCTTCAAGTTTTTGAACTTCTTGAATTAATTGCACAGATTTACTAGTTGATGCTTTTGGTAAATCAGATTTAGGCAGCAAAATTGACTCTTCAATGAGTGCACTATCGACTGTAGTATCAAAATTATTTTCATTAGAATGATTTCTAAAAATAGAAGATATTCCAACTAAACCAGTTAATTTGTGCACAGATTTTGTGTCTAATGCAGAATTATCTTGAGTAATTTTTTTCCTAAATATCATAATAATACCTCATATGACATGAATACATCATCACCATAGTGATTTTCATAGTCAAATGAAGAGTAAGTATGAGATGTTGTTCATATGAACGAACATGCGTTAAAACACATTACATGTTCATATTAATCTAAAAATGAGACTAAAGATATTAAAAGACAAATTATCAGTATTACAAAAATTACAGATACAAAATAAAAATATTCTTAAATCAAAAAAAAATACATCAGAAATAATTTCAAAAAAACTAGAATTGGAGGCAAAAATTCCTCAATTTATGACACTATCAAAATTAGACTGGGATAACAATGAAATTCATGCAGGAGTAATCAAAGATCCCACAGCCAAAGGAGGTTTAAGATATCAAGTAATTGAACCAATTCTTTCAGATAGAGATCAAAAAGCTTTTGAAATAATAAAAAAATTACTCATAACAGAACTTTCAGTTTCATTAAATGAAATAAAATCAAAAAAAGATGCCGAACGTAGACTAAAAAATAAAATCTCATCAATGATAAAAAAATACAGACTAAAGATTCCTCCAAAAAATATTGAAAAAATTAATTATTTTGCAGTTCGTGATTTTGTCCATCTTGGTAAAATAGAGCCATTAATGAGAGATCACATGATAGAAGAGATTAGTTGTGATGGAACAAACATTCCAATCTACATATGGCACAGAGAGCATGAATCAATGCCAACAAACATTATTTTTGAAAAAGATGTTGAATTAAATAATTTTGCAAGAAAAATGGCATACGTTTGTGGAAAACATGTCTCGATGGCAGATCCTATTATTGATGCATCACTTCCAAATGGAAGCAGAATAAATTTAACACTAGGTCATGAAATCACTAAAAGAGGCAGTACGTTTACAATCAGAAGATTCAGAGCAGACCCAATTACAATTATTGATTTGATAAAATTTGGAACAATTTCGGTAGATATTGCAGCATACATGTGGTTTTTAGTTGAAAAAAGAACGACGATGCTTGTTGCAGGTGGTACTGCCAGTGGAAAGACAACTGCACTTAATGCATTAGCCTCATTTATCAGACCAGGTCAAAAAGTAGTCAGTATAGAAGATACTCAGGAGTTAAATTTACCTCATGAAAATTGGATTCCAGCAGTATCAAGACAAAACTTTACAGATACTCAAGTTGGTGAAATTAGTCAATTTGATCTTCTAAGAGCAGCACTAAGACAAAGACCAGACATAATCATTGTTGGGGAAACTAGAGGAAGAGAAGCATTTACTTTATTTCAAGCAATGGCTACAGGTCATGGAGGATTCTCATCTATTCATGCTGATTCTGTTGATGCAACACTTACAAGATTAACATCGACACCGATGGATGTTCCAAAAGCACTGATTTCAAATAGTTTGGATATTATTTCACTCCAATTAAAAATCAGACTAGGCGATAAATCAGTCAGGAGAGTAATTCAAATTTCAGAAATTGATGGAATAGATGAAAATACAGGAGAAATTAAAACTCATGAAATTTTCAAATGGAATCCAAAAACAGATACTCATGATTATCTAGGAGATAGTGTTGTCTTTAAAAAAATTAAAGAAAGAGAAGGAGACACTGAAGAGCAAATAAATTATGAGTTAACAAAAAGAAGGCTAGCATTAGAATGGATGGTAAAAAACAACATTCGTGATCTTAAAAAAGTTTCTGAAAACATAATGGATTATTATGCAGATCCTGAACGATTCTATGAAAGAAAAAGATTAGTGATATAATTATGAAATTAATCCGAACAAAACAAAAAAAGAAAATCAAAGAAGAATCAGTAGGGCAGATACATGTGTTTAGCTACAAACTGCTAAATGATCATGTTAAATTCATGTATCCAAAATTAGGTTCCTTAGAAAAATCAATCAAGCAAGCAATGATGCCAATTCCATTTGAGGTATACGTTTCAAGTATGATTTTCTTCAGTATGATTGCAGGAGTATGTGGAATAATCATGGGATTAGTTGCATCACAATTTATCAATATACAACCTGCAAGTGTAGGATTGCTGCTTCCACTAATTATGGGATTAATGCTTTCTGGAATGACATTTGGAGTGTTACAAATAATTCCAGCATTTAGAGTAAAAAATAGAGCTTCAAAGCTTTCTGAGGAAATACCACATTTTATCGGATACATGTCAACATTAGCAACTAGTGGCCTTTCTCTAGAAGGAATTTTCAAGGCAATTGCAAAAGAAGAAACAAATGAAGATATTGTAAAGGATGCAAGATTCATTGTAAGAAATATTGATATTTTGGGAATGGATTTAATCACAGCCATTAAGGATTTGATTCACAGAACACCAGTAGGACCATATTCAGAATTATTGGATGGTGCAATTATCACAGTTTCAACAGGGGGAGATCTTAAACAATACTTTAATGCCACTGCAAAAGTTCAGCTAGAAGAAAAAAAGATGCTTTTACAAAAAACTACTGAATCATTAGGAAGTGTTGCTGAAATTTACACAATTTTGCTAATTGTATTTCCATTACTTGCAGTAATCATGCTATCAATTATGGGAATAATGAGTCCAAGTCTTGGAGGATTTGATTTGTTGACATTAATGAATATTCTAACGTTTGGTGTAATTCCTCTTAGCGGAATATTGATGTTAATCATGATGGATACAATGGTGCCAAAGAGGTAAGAAAATGCAAAGAACAGATAGAAAACAAAAAAGAAAACAAGTTAAAGAAATAGAGGCAACGCAATCAATATTAAAAAATGATGTTCTAAAAACTATTTCATTTTCTCTAATAGCATCAATAAGCGTTCTTTCAATGAGTTTTTATTTTTCAGAACTTTCAGAATCTACAACAATTAGAGATGTAGGATTAATTTTTGGAATATTAGTTGGAATCATACCATTGACAATTCACCAATTAAAAGAAGTTCAAAGAAGAGACAATATAGATAGAAACATGCCGATGTTTTTGCTTGCATTATTAAGTTCAGTTCAAAGTGGAGCTAATTTGATAAAAGCAATAGAGCAAGCAGCCGAAAGAAATCTAGGAGCTTTGACTCCAGAATTAAAGAATCTCAAAGCAAACATAAGTTGGGGAACTCCAATGGATGAAGCATTTGAGAATTTTGCAGAAAGAACAGGAACCAGAGTATCCAGACGTGTAACAGTATTATTAGAAATGGCAATGAAAATTGGAGGAGATGTCTCTGAAAACCTGGAGATGATTCAAAAACATGTATCTGAGATGCAAAATATTGAGAAGGGTAGGAAATCAGCTCTTCAACCATACACATACACAATCTGGATTTCATTTGCAGTATTTTTAGCAGTTGCAGTTTTACTAACTACAAGTTTTTTTTCTGAAATGGAAAAAGT